>JAESGS010000135.1_pt1 | contig 54640 bp, 54 predicted proteins | sample 9269761 | NCBI WGS metagenome assembly JAESGS01 (sample SAMN15741799, study PRJNA653493) | algae metagenome | isolation source: Cyanosarcina radialis HA8281-LM2 and co-occurring heterotrophs from damp... | place: USA: Makauwahi cave, Hawaii | collected 2011-01-06 | reverse complement strand
TGTCGACGACGTTGTCTCCGAAGCCACCCCCGTTCGGCTCGAACAGACCGGTCCGGTTGGTGTCGGTCAGCATGTCGACCAGCGTCGCATAGGTGACGATCGCTGCCGATATAGAACTCTCGCCCTCGATGTTGAACACGTTCCAGTAGGTGCTGCCGTCCGAACCGCCGCCGACGACGTTGTCTCCGAAGCCACCCCCGTTCGGCTCGAACAGACCGGTCCGGTTGGTGTCCGTCAGCATGTCGACCAGCGTCGCATAGGTGACGATTGCCGCCGATATAGAGCTCTCGCCCTCGATGTTGAAGAGGTTCCAGTAGGTGCTGCCGTCCGAGCCGCTGTCGACGACGTTGTCTCCGAAGCCACCCCCGTTCGGCTCGAACAGACCGGTCCGGTTGGTGTCGGTCAGCATGTCGACCAGCGTCGCATAGGTGACGACCGCTGCCGATATAGAGCTCTCGCCCTCGATATTGAACACGTTCCAGTAGGCCGCCTTGGCCTGTGGTGCCGATACAAGGAGCACCCATGCCGCGAGTAGGACCGCGACGAGCTGTCGAGGATTCGCGACTGTGCGCTGCGGCAAGAAAGTGCTTCGATTCCAGACCATTCGTCCCCCACAAAGACCATAAGCCCTTGGATCCGCTAAGCATGTTTCGTGCCACCTGATAGCCCTCAGCGACTTAGTGATAGCGGATCGACCCGACTGTAAAAGGACGCGACACCGGTGCGGCCGTGCCATCGCCGGCGGCTAGCAATCGAGCACGGCCGTCTTCCACACCTTCCGTGCGATCAAATCCTTCGCCTGCTCGCGCAGATGCGCGATGAGCTTCTGCGACGCGGTCGTGAGCGGCCGCTCCTTCGAGTGCGCGAGGATCCAGGAGATGCGCAGTCCGGCGATGGGCGCCGCCGAGATGGAGCCGGCTCGCAGGTGCTCGTGGACGGCGCAGTAGGGCAGGATCGTATAACCCAATCCGCCGCGCACGAGGTCGATCATCAGCAGCGTGTTGGCCTCGACGCGCACATCCGGCGCGATCTTCTTCTTCGCCATCGCGCGCTCGACCAGCACGCGCAGGCTGTTCGGATACGGCGTCTGGATCAGTGGCAGGCCTGACAGCTCCGTGATCGACACCGGCTTGCGCAGATCGAGGCCGCGCTCGCGCGGCGCGATCAGGCACATGCTCTCGCTGAGGAGCGACAGGCGCGACAGGATCGACTGCGGCTCGACCGTCGAAATGAGCGCGACATCGACCTGTCCCGCGGCAACCACCTGACTCAGGCCGATCGTCGTGTCCTCGATGATCCGCAGCCGCACCTGCGGGTAGCGCTTGTGGTACTGCGCGGCCAGCGGGATCGTCAGCATGGTCCGCAGCGATGGCGGGATGCCCAGCGCCGCATCGCCCGATGGCGCATCGGCATGGGCCACCATCTCGGCTTTCAACTGATCGAGCTGCCGGATGATCGCCTGGGCGCGCTCCTCAAGGCGGCGGCCGACCTCGGTCGGCTGGACGCCGCGCCGGCTGCGGTCCAGCAGCTTCATGCCCAGCTCGCGCTCGAGCTGGCTGACCTGGCGGCTGACGGCCGGCTGCGCGATCCGGATCTGCTCCGCCGCCCGGCTGAAGCTCCGCGCATGCGCGACCTGCAGGAAATATTTGAGCTGCTTGATGTCCACGGCAGGCCTCGGGCTATTAGAACAATCCGGCATCGATCATATGCCAATAATATCGTTCTGTTATCGCTCTGTCGCGCGCTACGCTCCCGAATAACGCAAGCACGAGGGCCCGGAACCACAAGGCGCCCCGTCCGCATCAGATGGGAGAAAACCGTGAAGACCATTGCCGCCGCAACGATCGCGACCCTCGCGTCCCTCTTCCTGTGCGTCACGGCAGGCAACGCCCCGGCACAGACCTACCCAAACAAGGCGGTGCGGATCGTCGTGCCCTACGCGCCCGGCGGGCCGGTTGATACGCTGGCGCGGCACCTGAGCCCGCACCTCGCCGAACGGATCGGCGGCTCGATCGTCATCGACAACCGGCCGGGCGGTGCCACCGCGATCGGCACGGACCATGTCGCGAAAGCGGCACCCGACGGCTACACGCTGCTGCTGGGCACCGTCAGCACGCACGCGATGAACCCGGCGCTGAACAAGGTCCCGTTCGATCCGGTCAAGGATTTCACCGCGATCTCCCTGGTCGCCTCGATGCCGTTCGTGCTCGTCGTGCATCCGGCGGTGCCGGCGAACACGGTCGGCGAGCTGATCGCGCTGGCGAAGCAAAAGAAGGGCGCCCTCACCTATGCGTCGGCGGGCAGCGGAACCTCCAACCATCTGGCCGGCGAGCTGTTCAAGAGCATGCTCGGCCTCGACATCGTGCACGTGGCGTACAAGGGCATCGGGCCGGCGCAGATCGATGTGATCGGCGGGCGCGTCGACATGATGTTCGATACGACCATCACCGCCTTTCCGCGCATCAAGTCGGGCCAGACGCGCGGCCTGGCGGTGACGTCGCCCAAGCGCCTGCCGACCGCGCCCGAGCTGCCCACCATTGCCGAATCCGGTGCGGAGGGGTTTGCCGTCGACACCTGGTTCGGGGTCTTCGCGCCGGCCGGAACCTCCCCTGAAATCGTCGCGCGCCTGAACCGCGAGCTCGTCGCCATCGTCGGCCTGCCGGAGGTGCAGGAGCGGTTTTCCTCGATGGGCGTGCTGCCGCTGACGAGCACACCCGACGAGTTCTCGGCGCATGTTCGCACCGAGCTCGGCAAGTGGACCAAGGTCGTCCAGACCGCCGGCATCACGCAGGAGTAGTGCGGACCATGCTCGACGCCGCGGAGATCACGTTCCAGCTATCGGCGCAGTGCCCGACCCATTCCCGCACGCATGTGCGCGCCGGATCGCACGACTTCGTGACGGACGAGCCGGCCGCTCTGGGCGGCACCGACCTGGGCCCGACGCCGGTGCAGACGCTCATCGCCTCGCTGCTGGGCGCCACCAACGTGCTGCTGCATCGCATCGCCCACAAGCACCACGTTTCGCTGGAGGGGCTGAAGCTCTCGGCCTCCGCCACGCTGGATCTGCGCGGCGTAAAGCTGCAGACAGAAATCGACGTGCCGCTGTCAACGATCCGGCTGACGATCGATGTGTCGTCGCCATCGGCGGAGGCCGCGCTGCAAGCGGTCAGAGCGGACCTGCGGCGCTACTGCCCGGTTTCGAAAATGTTGCGGGCCGCAGGCACAGAGATCGAGGATATCTGGATCGTGAACGGGTCGCCGGCGCTGGCCAGGGAAGCGGCCGGTTCGGTCGCGATCCGATAACCGACAGGGGCATCCCATGCTGACCGCAGCCGACAACGAATTGCTGACCAGGACCGGCGCCGACACGGCGATGGGTGGGTTGTTCCGCCGCTTCTGGGTTCCGGTGCTGCTGTCGCAGGAGCTGCCGGAGCCCGATTGCCCGCCCGTCCGGGTCAAGGTGCTGGGAGAAGAGCTGGTCGCCTTCCGCGATACGCAAGGACGCGTCGGCCTTCTCGACCAGCGCTGCCCGCACCGCGGCGCCAATCTCTTCTTCGGCCGCAACGAGCAGGGCGGCCTGCGCTGCGTCTTCCACGGCTGGAAGTTCAACGTCGACGGCCGCTGCCTCGACATGCCGAATGTCGAGCCTGGTCCCAACCGGGACCGGCTGTGCGCAAGGATGCAGGTGGCCGCATACCCGGTGCGCGAATGGGGCGACTTCGTGTGGGCCTATATGGGCCCGCGCGAGCAGATGCCCGAGCTGCCGATGATGGAGTTCGGGCTGCTGCCGCCCGCCCACCGCTTCGTGTCGAAGAAGTTCCAGGACTGCAATTGGGCGCAGGTCTGCGAAGGCGCACTGGACACGGCCCACTTCTCGTTCCTGCATATGACCGTCGACGACGCCCAGAAGGAAGCCCAGGCAACGCGGCAACGGATGGTCAAGGGCTATGAATCGCAGAGCATGAGCGACGATCGCCTGCGCTGGCTGCGCGATGACGGCGCGCCGCGCTATTCGGTGCTGAGCCACGAGGCCGGCCTCGCGCTTGGCGGCGCCCGCAAGGCGGATGACGGCGCGCTGTACTGGCGCATCGCCCAGTTCCTGATGCCGAGCCACTGCTACGCGCCGGGCACGGCCCGCGGCGAGAACTACCACGGCCAGACCGTCGTCCCGATCGATGACACGTCGTGCTGGGTCTATTGCTACACCTGGAACCCGGAGCGTCCTCTCGCGGACGCGGAGCGCGCGAAGTTCCGCAGCGGCGCCGTCATCCATGCGGAAGTCGACCGCAACTGGGTGCCGGTCCGCAACCGCGGCAACGACTACATGATCGACCGCGTCGAGCAGAAGCACCGCAGCTTCACCGGCGTCACCGGCATCTCGGAACAGGACGCCTGCATCCAGGACAGCCAGGGCAGGATCGCCGATCGGACCCGGGAACGTCTGGTCGCGTCCGATGTCGGCGTCGTGCGCTTCCGGCAGCTCATGCTCCAGAGCGTCCGCCAGCTTGCCGACGCCAACACGCTGCCGGCCGGCACGGATCCGCACGCCTACTTCGTCCGCTCCGGCTCCTGCGTCGCGCCGTCCGGCATGCCGCTCGAGCAGGTCATGGCGGAGCGGTTCGGCGATCCTGCCGGACGCGTGACGCGCCCCGAATCAGAGAAGCGCACGGCCACGAACTGAGACACGGCCTGGCCATCGCACAAGCCTCGCAGGAGTTGTCCCATGAGTCCGAAGACGATCGAGATCAGCCCGGCCGAGATGATGAAGTACGTGGCGCGGTTCCGCGAGCTCAGGCCGCAAAGCTCGTACTACCAGCGCGACCAGGGCATACCGGACGATGCCTACGAGATGGTCACCGCAAAGACGCTGTACACGCTGCTTGCCCCCTCGACGAAGGCCGGCCCGATGTCGGCGACGCCGGCGGTCATCTCGAAGGACAAGCTCAGCGTCATCATCGCGGAGTGCCCGCCCGGCGACAAACCGATGCTGCACGCGCATTTCTATACGACCGAACACTTCTTGTGCCTGAGCGGGCGCTTCAAGATCCGCTGGGGCAATTCGGGCGAGCACGAGCTGTTCCTGGAGCCCTTCGACATGATCGCCGTGCCGCCGGGCGTGTGCCGCGACTTCACCAATGTCGGCACCGAGACGGCCTACCTGCTGGTGATGATCACCGGAACGAACGACTCCGATTACAACGACATCGGCTTCGCGCCGAGCGAAAGCCGGGTCTTCAAGGAGGCGTTCGGCGACGCCGTCGCAGAGAAGATGGAGAAGATCGGCTTCGCGTTCCTCAAGGAATAGGCTTGCGCATGCGTGCCCCCGCGGGCGAGACGCCGCCGCTCGGCAACCCGCTCAAGGACGCGTTGCGCGACGGCCGCCTCCAACTCGGCCTGTTCTGCAACGTCCCCGCCATCCAGACGGTGGAGGTGCTGGCGCCAGCCGGGCTCGACTTCGTCATCCTCGACACCGAGCACTCGCCCACCACCCTGCCCGTCCTGCACAGCCAGCTCGCGGCATTGTCCGGCACGACCACGACCGCTGTGGTCCGGCTGACCTCGCACGATCCGGTGCAGATCAAGCATTGCCTCGACCTGGGCCTGATCGGGCTGATGGCCCCGAACGTCCGGTCGGCCGAGGACGCGCGCTACCTCGTCCGCCAGACCCGCTATCCGCCCGAGGGCGAGCGCGGGATCGGCGGCGGCGTCCGGGCAACGGGATACGGCCGCGACCGGTCCTATTACCGGCGCGCGAACGGCCAGCTCTGCCTGATCGTCCAGATCGAAAGCGCCGAGGGCCTCGCGCAGCTTGACGCGATTGCCGAAGTCGACGGCGTCGACTGCGTCTTCTTCGGACCGCACGACCTTGCCGCCAGTTGCGGCCATCTCGGCGAGCCGTCCCATCCGGAGATCGTCCGGCTGATCGAGGACGGGATCGCGAAAGTCTGCCGCAAGGGCAAAGCGGCCGGCGTGGTGGCGGCGGGTGCCGACCGTGCCCGATACCTGCAGGCCGGCGTGCGCCTGCTGGCGATCGGTTCGGAGATCGGCCTGCTCGCCCAGGCCGTCGACAGCGCCGTCGCCGCGGCCCGCGCCGCGGTTTAGTTTCCGAAGAACGTCGGCGGATCGCGGTCAGTCCGGCGAGGCTTCGCGCGAACGGCCGATATAGCTCGGCACGATCTCTTCGACGGATTTCGGCTGGATGCCGAGGTCCCGGAATCCCGGCAGCGTTCCGCTCGCCACGGTGTTGACCTCGAGAAGATCCACCTGGCCGGTGGTCAGCGGCGGGCTGGGCAGGAGCTCGAAGAGGCGCGCCTGCAGCCGGGCCACCGCAAACGGGATCGGCACGAGCGGCCGACTCTCGTTGATGAAGCGGAGAGCCAGCGTGACCAGTTCGCGCAGCGTATAGGTGCCGGGACCGACCAGTTCATAGGTCTGGCCGCCCGTTCCTGGTTCGGCGCAAATGGCGGCAATGGCTTCCGCCACGTCTTCCACGTACGCCGGCTGCATGCGGTTGTTGCCGCCGCCGATCAGCGGCAGCACCGGAAGCCGCCGCGCAAGATCCGCAAGCGTTCCAAACAAGGCGTCACCCGGCCCGAACATGGCGCCCGGGCGCACGATGGTGGCCGCCGGAAACGCTGCGCGGACGACCTGCTCGCCCCGGCCGCGCGCGCGGATATACGGCGAGCGCGATGCCGGGTCGGAGCCGATGCCGGAGAGGAGCACGAGGCGGGCCACGCCGGCCGCGAGCGCTTCCCGCGCGAGCGTTTCGGCGCCCTGTACATGCACCGCCTCGAAGGTCGCGCTCCCCCTCTCGACATAGGCCGAAACGGCGTTCACCACCGCGTCGGCACCGGCGACGGCGCCGGCGACCGAGGCCTGGTCGCGTATGTCGGCGCGCACGACCGAGACGCGATCCAGGGCCGAGGCTCGCAGCGCGGTCTGCGCGCTGTCGGGATGACGGACGGCCACGCGCACGCTCGCGCCCGCGACCGCAAGGCGCCGGACGAGCCGGCGACCGAGGAATCCGGTGCCACCAAATACGCTGACCGTCGTCATGGCTTCGCTCCGGCAAAAGGTTGCGTCACCTCAACGAACGGCCGGACATCCCCCGCGATCCATAGAGCCGGTCGGGCAGCAGAGCATCAGGCCGCCCCGCGGAGCCCAAAAAGATTCCGTATTGACCCACCGGACGATCCGGGGCTCACTCGCGGCCGGAGAATTTGCGCCCGCACGGTCCCCTGCGACCGGCGGGCGTTTGATTTTGCGGATATGGCCCCTCAGCCGGAAGAGCCCGGATCGTAGCGCTGCCTGTCGTTGACAGGCCCATGAAAGGGGCGTCCACTTTTTACGGCCAGAACAATCGCATCAATGGGCCTCCTCGCCCGATTGCCTTCACATCGTGACGTGTGAGGCCCGAGGGAGGCAGCAATGAAGACGTTCATTCGCGCACTGTTGCTTCTGGTTTTCGCTGCGGGCTTTGCGGCTCTTCTCCCGGGACGGACGCTCGCGGAGCCTGCCGAGGATGTGCAGGCCGCGATGCAGCTTTTGAAGTCGAAGGCGGCAGCGCTGGGAACGCCCAGCCTCAAGGGGGAGGAGAGCGTCGCCGGCAAGGCCGTTCCTGCCCTCTATTTCGGCGAGACCAAGATGAACAACAACTTCGCCCTGGTCGACGAGGTCCAGAAGGAAAAGGGCGGAACGGCCACGCTGTTTGTCAGGAACGGCGACGACTTCATCCGCGTGGCAACGAACGTGAAGAAGGACGACGGATCGCGGGCGGTTGGTACCATGCTGGACCCGAAAGGAAAGGCGTTCGCGGCCATCACCAAGGGCGAAAGCTACTTTGGCGAGGCCGACATCCTGGGCAAACCGTATGTCACGGGCTATGAGCCAATCCGCGATGCCCGCAACGAGGTCATCGGCGTCTATTACGTCGGCTATCTGAAGGCCTAGCGGTCCGGAACAGGGACGCGGGGCGGAAATGCAGACTCGCGTGAAGCAGTGAAGCACCTGCCGGATTCACGATGGAATCCAAACGGTTGACTGCTTCACGCGCCGCTTCACCGGCGCGCCGCGTGAAGCAGGCTGCGATCAGCTCTTGGCGTATTTGAACTCGGGCAGTTCCTTGAGGGCGTCCTTCGTCCCGCCCGGCAGCATCAGGCGGTCCTCCTTGACCATCTGCAGCACGTTGAAAGGTACCGCCACCAACTTGCTGCCGATCCCGACGAAGCCGCCGACTGACAGGATGGCATAGGTCACCTTGTCCTCCGGGCTGACGACCAGGTCGTCGATCGTGCCGATCCGCTCGTCCTTGTTGTTGACGACGGCGGCGCCCACCAGTTTGCTCGCGCGCTGGCCGAGCGCCACGCGCTCGACGTCGACCTTGATGACGGTCGTCTCGCTGGCGGCGCCGGACGGCGTCTGGGTCTGGGCAAGGGCACTGCCCGCCGACAACGCGCCGGCAAGGGCGAACGCAAGAGCGATGGAGCGCATGGCCAAAATCTCGCGTGGTTGCGAATGGCCTTGCGAACGCTCAAGGTCGCTCGCGGTTCCTGATCGGGCGCGGTCCCAATCGGATGAGGGCGCGCGATCGCTGCTCCCGGCGCGGGCGCCGGGCGCTTAGGCGGAAAGCGGCGGTATCAGGCGGCGGAGTTGAGCGCGAAGGCGCTGGAGCCGAGGCGGCCGTCCCAGAACTTCTCGAGTTCGCGCAGGGTCACGGCGGCGTCGTTCAGGTCGCCGCCCGCCATCTCGGTCTTCTCGAGCAGGCCCGAATGCTGCTGGAAGATCGTGTCGAGGCGGCCGTGGAGCTCGAGGCCCTTCGGCGTCAGCTTGATGCGCACCGAGCGGCGGTCGTGCGGCGAACGCGCCTGCGCGATGTACTCGTGCTCGATGAGCTTCTTGAGATTGTAAGAGACGTTCGAGCCGAGATAGTAGCCGCGCTGCGTCAGCTCGCCGACCGTCAGCTCGTCGGTGCCGATATGATACAGGATCATGGCCTGGACGTTGTTGACGTCGTGCACGCCCATCCGGTCGATCTCGGTCTTCACGACCTCGAGAAATTGCCGGTGCAGCCGCTCGACAAGGGCGACGACTTCGAGATAGACGCGCTTCATGGCCGTTCCTTCTGGCTCGGTGCAACCAGAAGGCTATCAGCCCCTCGGTTAAGCTAAGGTTACTTGCCGCTGAGCATACGGATGATGCCGGAGAAGTCGTCCGGCGCCCCGCCACGCTCGCAGTAGAGGGCATAGAGCGCCTGGGCCGCTGCCCCTAGCGGTGTCGAGGCGCCGGTGGCGTGCGCCGCCTCCTGCGCCAGTCGCATGTCCTTAACCATCATCGCCCCGGTGAAGCCGGGTTTGTAGCCGCGATTGGCCGGCGAGGTCGGCACCGGTCCCGGCACCGGGCAGTAGGTCGTCATCGACCAGCACTGGCCGGAGGATTTGGAGCTGATGTCGAACAACTTCTGCGGGTCCAGGCCGAGTTTCTGTGCCAGCACGAAGCCCTCGCAGACCGCGATCATGGAGACGCCGAGGATCATGTTGTTGCAGATCTTGGCCGCCTGCCCGTTCCCGGCCGCCCCGGCATGGACGATGGTCTTGCCCATCACCTTGAGGATCGGCTCGGCCCGGGCGAACCCTGGATCGCTGCCGCCGCACATGAAGGTCAGGGTCGCGTTCTCGGCCCCCACCGTGCCGCCGGAAACAGGCGCGTCGACCATCTCGTGCCCCGCCGCCCCCGCCGCGGCGCTGACCGCCCGGGCGGTGTCGACGTCGATGGTCGAACAGTCGATCAGCAGCGTGCCCTTCGCGGCCGAGGCAATCACCTTACCCGCCCCCATGTACACGTCCCGGACATGCTGCCCGGCCGGAAGCATGGAGACGACCGCCTCCACCCCCTTCGCGGCGTCGGCGGCGCTGGCCACCGCCTCGGCGCCGGCACTGGCGGCGGCATCGACATTCGCCTTCACGACGTCGAAGGCCCGGATCCTGTGCCCGGCCTTGATGAGGTTGCGCGCCATCGGCCCGCCCATGTTGCCGAGCCCGATGAATCCGATCGTCGCCATGGCGTGTCTCCCGGTTCGTTTTTCGTCAGTCTTCGAAAGTCAGGTCGCGCGGCAGCGGCTTGAAATAGGCATCGACCATTTCAGGCGTGACCGCTTCGAGCGTGGCCGGCTGCCAGTTGGGCTTGTTGTCCTTGTCGATGATCACGGCGCGCACGCCCTCGAAGAAGTCGCGGTCCGCCATGAAGGCCTGCACCAGCCGGTACTCCATCACCATGCAGTCCTCGAACGACATGTGCGCCGCCTCGCGCAGCTCGCGCAAGGTGACCTTCAGGCTCATCGGCGATTTCTGCAGGATCGTCGCCCGCACCTGGTCGGCCCACACGCTGGCTTCCTTCTCCAGCGCCGCGACGATGGCCTCGACGGTATAGCCGGAGAAGCAGCGGTCGATCACCGTGCGGTACTGCGACAGCGGCGCCACCTGATCGAACGGCGTCGCGTGGCGCCTCATGACCTCTTCGGCGTCGGCCATCTCCAGATCGGCGACGATCGCGGCCATGCTCGCCGACGGCGCGAAATGCGTGCCGAAGCCGGTGTAGAGGATGTCCGCCGCCTGGATGCGATTGCCTGTGAGGCCGAGATAGACGCCGAGCTGGCCCGGCATGTGCGACAGGTAGTAGCTGGCGCCGACATCGGGAAAGAGGCCGATGCCGGTCTCCGGCATCGCCAGCAGAGTCTTCTCCGTCGCCAGGCGATAGCGGCCCGGCGCCGACACGCCGACGCCGCCGCCCATGGTGATGCCGTCGATCAGCGCCACGTACGGCTTCGGATAGCGGAAGATGCGCCGGTTCATCCGGTATTCGTTCCAGTAGAACTCGCGCGTGAGCTGACCCTTCGGCCCCGACTGATACAGCGCGCGGATGTCGCCGCCGGCGCAGAACGCACGGTCGCCGGCGCCGACGATGGCAACCGTCTCGACCTTCGGATCGTCGGCCCAGTCCGCGAGTTGGCGGTCGAGTGCCAGGCTCATCTCGTGCGTCAGCGCATTGAGCGCCTTCGGCCGGTTCATGGTGATGAGCCCGAGCCGCCCGCGGCGCTCGAACAGGATGTCGGTGGTCTGTGTGGTGATGGTGTCGTTCATCCGAAGGTCTTCTGTTCCTAGGTATCAGCAAGAATGGACAATTCAGTGCATCGCAGAATCCGGGGCCACGCCGATCGCCCACTGACGGAAGATGCCTATCATTCTGTCGAGATGATCCGGCCCACAGGCCGCGTGAAATGTCTCGTGCTCGGTCCAGTATGACCACCAGTCGTCTTCGCTTGCATCGTGAACAACCCGAGCCATGGAATGCCCCTCCAGCTTGGTTTCACGGAAATAGATGAGCACTGACCAGCCGGGATTGTCCAAGTTCTCGATCTTCACCCGGCGGTTATGCTCCCATGTTCCGTCGCAGTGCATCTGAAACCAATGTTGGAGCCACGCAAAATTTTCGGACATTCGTTCATCGTCCTCAGTCTTTCGTCCCCCTCACACCTCATCCTGAGGAGCGATTTCGCTGTAGCGAAATCGCGTCTCGAAAGATACGCGAGTGGCACGATCTCTCGTGTGGCCCATCCTTCGACAAGCTCAGGATGAGGATGTGAGAGTGGATGCAGTCCAACAATGTCATATCCCCAGCAGCCGTCGCGCGATGATGAGGCGCATGATCTCGTTGGTGCCTTCCAGGATCTGGTGCACGCGCGCGTCGCGCAGGTAGCGCTCGATCGGATAGTCCTTGAGGTAGCCGTAGCCGCCGAAGAGCTGGAGCGCGTCGTTGCAGACCTTGAAGCCTGTATCGGTGGCGAAGCGCTTGGCCATCGCGCAGTACATCGTCGCCTCCGGGTCCTTCGCGTCGAGCCGGCTGGCGGCGCGCTGCACCATCAGCCGCGCCGCCTCCAGCTCCGTCGCCATGTCGGCGAGCTTGAACTGCAGGGCCTGGAAATCGGCGAGCTTCTTGCCGAAGGCGCTGCGCACGCCGAGATGCTCGCGCGCGGCATCGAGGCACGCGCGCGCGGCACCGAGCGAGCAGGCGGCGATGTTGATGCGGCCGCCGTCGAGGCCCTTCATGGCGATCTTGAAGCCCTCGCCTTCCTCGCCGATCCGGTTGCCGATCGGCACGCGGCAGTCCTCGAAGATCACCATCGCGGTGGGCTGCGAGTTCCAGCCGAGTTTCTTCTCCTTCTTGCCGAAGGTCAGGCCGGGCGTGTCCTTCTCCACGACGATGGTGGAGATGCCCTTGGGTCCGTCACCGCCGGTGCGGACCATGCAGACATAGAGGTCGCTGACCCCGCCCCCCGAGATGAATGCCTTGGTGCCGTTGAGGACGTAGGAATTGCCGCTGCGCACCGCGCGCGTCTTGAGCGCCGCAGCGTCGGAGCCGGCGCCGGGCTCGGTCAGGCAGTAGCTCGCGAAGGTCTGCATCGAGGCAAGCTTCGGCAGCCACTCGCGGCGCTGGTCGTCGTTGCCGAACTGGTCGATCATCCACGACGCCATGTTGTGGATGGAGATGTAGGCGGCGGTCGAGGTACAGCCCGCGGCCAGCTCCTCGAAGATCACCGCGGCGTCGAGCCGCGACAAGTTGGAGCCGCCGACCTCGTCGCGCACGTAGATGCCGGCGAAGCCGAGGGCCGCCGCCTCGCGCAGCGCCTCGACCGGGAAGATCTGCTCCTCGTCCCAGGCGGCGGCGTTCGGCGCGAACTTCTCGGCGGCGAACTGGCGGGCGGTCTCCTGGATCGCGCGCTGTTCGTCGGAAAGGTCGAAGTCCATGGCGGTTGTCTACGGGCCGGCTTCGGGCCGTGTCAATGTGGCGCGGCCGCCGTTTCCGGTTGCCCCGGTGTAGGGGCGGGTTTAAACCCGCCCCTACGCACTTCTGGCTGGATGCGACGCATGACCAATCCACCGACCGTCTGGGGCTCCTTCCCGCGCACGCGGCTGCGCCGCAACCGCCGCCATGCCTGGTCGCGCGCCCTGGTCGCGGAGCATCGCCTGACCCCTTCCGACCTGATCTGGCCGGTCTTCGTGCAGGACGGCAAGGCCAAGCGCACGCCGATCCCGTCGATGCCGGGCGTCGAGCGCCTCTCGGTCGACGAACTGGTGAAGGATGCGCGCCGCGCGGCCAAACTCGGGATCCCGGTGATCGCGATTTTTCCGGTGACGCCGATCGAGCTCAAATCGGAGGACGGCGAGGAAGCCTGCAATCCGGACAACCTCGTCTGCCGCGCCGTGCGCGCCGTGAAGAAGGCGGTGCCCGAGATCGGCACCCTGTGCGACGTGGCGCTCGACCCCTTCACCAGCCACGGCCAGGACGGGCTGGTGCGCGACGGCTACGTGGTCAACGATCAGTCGGTCGACGTGCTGGTCAGGCAGGCGCTGGTCCAGGCCGAGGCGGGCTGCGACGTGATCGCGCCGTCGGACATGATGGACGGGCGCGTCGGCCGCATCCGCGCGGCGCTCGACGACGCCGGCTTCGAGGCCGTCCGCATCATGTCCTATGCCGCCAAGTACGCATCGGGCTTCTACGGCCCGTTCCGCGACGCGATCGGCTCGACCGGCAATCTCGGCAAGGGCGACAAGCGCACCTACCAGATGGACCCGGCCAATTCCGACGAGGCGCTGCGCGAGGTGGCGCTCGATCTCGCCGAGGGCGCCGACATGGTGATGGTGAAGCCGGGCATGCCCTATCTGGACATTGTCCGACGCGTGAAGGAGTCCTTCCGCGCGCCGACCTTCGTCTACCAGGTGTCGGGCGAGTACGCGATGCTGGCCGGCGCCATCGAGCGCGGCTGGCTGGATCGCAAGGTGATCCTGGAAAGCCTGCTCGCCTTCAAGCGCGCGGGCGCCGACGGCGTGCTGACCTATGCGGCGATGGATGTCGCCGCCGAACTGACCGGAAACTAGTCGGCCGTGCCGGGGGTGGCGCGGCGCTGGCCGAACAGGTAGGGCTCGCGACGGTCGTCGCCACCGGCCTGCTCGTCACGCGCGGACCGCAGGCGGGGCTCCGCACGCTGTGCCGTCGACCGCGCTTCGCCGCGCGACGGGAAAAGGCTGCGCAGCAGGCTGGACAGAAGGCCGCCCTCGCGCCCGTCGCCGCTGAGTACGGGGCGGCTGGGCTGCAGATCCTGGGGCAGCGGGTTGGCGTTCAGGCGCGTGGCGTTCATGGCTCGACGTCCGTGGAAGGTCTCGTCTCTAGGCTGCTGAACAAGGGCGCGGGGATACTCCCGCAACTTTGGGGCAGCAATTTGACTTTATGTCGCGGGTCTTAAAGGTCGATTGCCGCCGCCAAGAAAATACCGGGCGCCGTGCTTGGGTCGATTCCAGCATTTACAAGAAGAGCGGGGTGAACAGGGCCTTACCACAGGGGCTTAGCGGCGATAGCTAAATTTAAAGACAACTTTAAGAGAAAGGCCTTGGATCGCCGTCCAGCACCTTTTCGAAGAAAATCGGCAGGCATTGATCGTGCCACGGCACACGGCTGCCGACGCCGTGAAAGCCGACATGGCCGCCCTGCGCCGGCAGCAGGGGCTGCAGCTTCGGATTGCCGCGCCAGTCGAAGCCGGTGTAGGTGCCGCCCGGGATCCAGGGGTCGTCGAGCGCATGGATGACCAGCGTCGGCACCCGGATGTCCGGGAGGACGCGCAGGGCCGAGCAGCGGGCGTAGTAGTCCTCGGCGCCGGCAAACCCGTTGCGGGGTGCCACGAAGCGGTCGTCGAAGGCGTAGACCGTCCGCACCGCCCCCACCGTCCGGCGCTCGCCGGCATCCAGCCCCTCGCCCGCCAGCGCCTCCTCCTGCATGCGGCGGATCAGCCAGTCGTGATAGAGGCGGTTGCGCGGCCGCATGAGGCGGACGCTGGCGGCCTTGAGGTCGATCGGCGCGGACACCGCCGCCGCGGCCCGGACCGGCCCGTCGGCCCCCTGCTCGGCAAGGTACTTGAGCAGCATGTTGGCCCCGAGCGAATAGCCGACCGTCAGGATACCGCCCTTTGTCAGTTCCGGCGGCAGAGGGGCCAGCGCATCGCGCAGGTCCTGGCTGCGGCCCGCATGGTACTGCTGGCGACACAAAGGCCGGGTCGGCCCGGCGCCACGCAGGTTCAGGCGCAGCACCGGATGGCCGCGCCGGAGGAGGTGCTGCGCCGTGGCGAGCATGTAAGTCCCGGTGCTGCAACCGGTCAGGCCGTGGATCAGGACCACCAGCGGCTTCGTGGCCGCCGTCGGGTGGTTGAGATCGCCGAGCAGCGTGTCGCCGCTGCCGTCCAGCATCGGCAGGTTCAGACGCTCCGCCGGAAACGCCGACAGGTCGAAGGCCGGCCGCCGCAGGAAGTTGCGGAGGGTCTGCAGGTCGCCGTTGACCCAGGGCGGCCGCGGCCGGAAGGGCGGAAACGGGTCGCCTGCGGTCACCGCGGCGGTCAGCCCCACGGGCCGCGCCGCCCCCACGGGCCGAACTGCCGGTTCTTCGGCTGCCACCGGCCGTGTTCGATCCGCTCGTGCTCCTGCCAGGCGACGGCGCGCCGGTTGCGGAAAAAGAACACCAGGATTGCCCCGGCGATGAACCCGCCGACATGGGCGAGAAAGGCAACGCCGCCCTCGCCTTCGGCGCGGATCACCGCCGCACTGACCAACTGGAAGACGAACCAGAGGCCCAGCACGGCCATCGCCGGCAGCGTGACGACGGTGGCAAAGATGCCGAGGAACAGCAGGGAATGAACGTTCGCACGCGGATGAAGGACGAGATAGGCGCCGAGCACGCCCGACACCGCGCCTGAAGCGCCGATCATCGGAATCTCGGACGACGTGTCGCTGAGCCCCGGGCTCAGCGCCGCCGCGATGCCGCAGGCGAGATAGAACACGGTGAAGCGCGCATGCCCCATCGCGTCTTCGACGTTGTTTCCGAACACCCAGAGGAAAAGCATGTTGCCGACGATGTGCATGATGCCGCCATGCATGAACATCGACGTGAAGACGGTCGCCCATGGCGGGATCAGGTCGAGCTCCGGCGGCAAATGCGCGCCGCCGAGCAGCGAGGCGGGGATCATGCCGAACGAGTAGATGAAGCGCTGATGCGCGCCCTCGGGCAGGCTGAACTGATAAAGGAAGACGAGCACGTTCAGCGCGATGAGCGCGATCGTCACCTTCGGCGTGACGCGCGTGGGATTGTCGTCGCGGAACGGGAACAGCATGGCCTAGCGTTCGAGGAACTCGGCGACGAGGGCGATCTGCGCGTCGTCCATCAGGGCCGGCGCGTGGCCGCATCCGGCGATCTCGGCAAGGCTGACCGCCCCGGCCCGTGCGGCGCTGCCGCGCGTCGTCATCTCGGCGGCCGTCTCCGCCAGCAGCAGGTCGGATGACTGGCCGCGGATGATCAGGGTCGGACAGGCGACCTGCTCCCAGACCGGCCAGAGATTCACGTCCTGGAGCTCCTGCTGCTGCTTGAACGGAAGGGCAATCGCCGGATCGTAATGCAGCCGGAGCCCGCCCTGTTCCGCAGGCCGTGCGCCGAACGTCGCAAGGTGCCGCCATTGCGCATCCGTCAGCGGGCCGAATGGCGCGTGCACGCGACGGAGATAGACTTCCAGGGCGGTGGCATCGGCGAATTGCGGCTCACTGCCGACATAGGTCGCGATGCGCTCGAGCGATGCCTTGGGGATGAGCGCGCCGCCGTCGTTGAGCACCAGCTTCGCGACCGGCGTGTTGCGCTGCGCCGCCAGCATCATGCCGATGATCCCGCCCATCGACGTACCAATCCAGGCGACCCGTTCCACCCCGGCGCGCGCGATCAGGGCAGCGCCAGCGGCATTGTAGAGCGCATAGCCATAGTCGCCCGGCTCAGGGAGCCAGGCGCTGGCCCCGCGCCCCGGCATGTCGGGACACAGGACGCGCCAGCCCCGCGACGCGAGGGCGGCGGCCAGCCAGTCGAAGTCCCGGCCGTTGCGCGTCAGGCCGTGCGCGCACACGGCGACACGGCCGGCGTCGGCGGCCCCCCATTCGGCGTAGGCGACGGACGTGAAGCCGTGCGGGCCGAGGACGTTGAGCCGGTTCAGGCGCGGTTCCATGCCGGCAAATCTAGGGAGCGAAGCGGCATTCCGCCACCGTGACCGCGCCGACGCCTGCACATGCGGCATGCAGCCTGTGCGCTGGACAGGGATTCCCGCTGTGGCTAAAAACCGGGCGCCCAACGCGCCTGCCCCGCCGGATTCCACAAAAATGCCCTCCTCCGCCCGCCTGGCCGGCTTCTTGTGCGCGCTTGCGGCGCCGCTGTGCTGGAGCGTCGGCGGGGTCGTGTTCCGCACGGTCGAGGCGGGCCCGTGGGAGGCCATCGTCTGGCGCTCGCTCGGACATGCCGTCGTCTTCCCGCTTTTCCTGCTTTTCCACTCCGGCACCGCCGCCTTCGCCGACCTGCGCCGCGCCCCCGCCACAGCGGTGGTCGTCGCCGCCTGCGTGGCCTCCACCTTCATCCTCCACGTGCTGGCAATGATGAGCACGACGGTCGCGAACGTGCTGGTCGTGCAGTCGACCTCGCCGTTGCTCGTCGCGATCCTGGCGTGGGTGATCCTGGGTGAGCGCGTGGAGGCGCGCGGCTGGGTGACGCTGGCGGTCCCATTCGCCGGCCTCGCGATCGTCATCGGCGCCTCGATCGGCGGCGGCAGCTTCCTCGGCAACGCCTTCGCGCTCGGCGTGGCCCTCAGCTCCGCCTGCATGGTGATCCTGATCCGCCGTGCACGCGCCCTCGACCTCAGGCCGGTTTCGCTGTTCGGCGCCTGCGGCGCCATCGCGATCGCGCTGCCGCAGGCCAACCCGCTCAACATCGCCACGAGCGACATGGCTCTTCTGTTCGCGCTGGGCGTCGCTCAGATGACCTTGGGGCTGACTTTCTTCTTCGCGGCGCTGCGGCTCCTGCCGGCGGCGCAGGTGACGCTGATCGCCCTGCTCGAGCCGGTGCTCGGGCCCATCTGGGTCTGGCTGCTGATGGGCGAGGAGCCGCCCGCGACCACGCTGCTGGGCGGCACCATCATCATCGGCGCGCTTGCGATCAACACGGCGCTGGCCCTGCGCGGTGCCGCGAAGCCTTCGGCGCAGCCCGCATGAGCGCCTACACACCCGGCCGTCCGAACCGCCTGCGCGGCCTGCTGCTGATGATCGGCGCCGGCCTGTGCTGGAGCACCGGCGGGTTTCTCGTGCGCAGCACCGCGCTCGACGATGGCTGGGAGATCGTGTTCTGGCGTTCCCTGTTCATGGTCCTGTCGCTGGGCCTGATCCTCGTCGTCTGGCACCGCGGTCAGGTCTTCGCGAAATTCAGGCACGTCGGCCTCTGGGGCGTGGTCACCGGTGCGTTCCTGGCGATGACGTTCTTCTTCTTCGTCCTGGCGCTGATGCTGACCACCGTCGCCAACACGCTCGTCACCATGAGCGTGATGCCTTTCATCGCGGCGATCTTCGCCTGGCTGGTGCTCAAGGAACAGATCCGGCCGCGCACCTGGGGGGCGATGGCTGTCGCGGCAGTCGGTCTCGTCATCATGTTCTCCGACTCCCTGCAGGGCGACGGCGCACTGGGCATGCTCGTCGCCCTCGGCGTGCCGCTCGCCTTCGCCGTCAATCTGATCGTCGTCCGCCACCGCGCCGCGCAGACCGACATGGTGCCGACCGTGGTCATCGCCGGCCTCATCTCGCTGGCCGTCGCCCTGCCCGCGGCCCTGCCGCTGACGGCATCCCTGCACGACGTCGCTGTTCTCGCGCTCATGGGTACTGTCCAGCTTGGCATCGGCTGCATGCTGATGACCCTGGCGGCGCGCGACCTCGCCGCCGCCGAGGTTGCCCTGCTCGCCCTGCTGGAGACTACCCTTGGCCCGATCTGGGTCTGGCTCGGGATGGGCGAACGACCCTCCGATTTCGCGCTTTTGGGTGGGGTTGCCGTGGTCGGCGCGCTGGTCATCGACGGCCTCTACGGGCTGGTCCAGGAGCGCCGCGCCGCTGCCGCCGGGCGGTAGTGCCGGCGCGTTGCGCCAGCGCCCCTGCCACGTTATGAACAGCCTTCCACCCGTAGCAGCGGCGCGCGATGAACGAGAATATCTACAGCCTTTTCGAGAGCCGGTTTCCCGCCGACCGCGCGAAGCCGTTCATCGAGACTGAAGCCGGAAAAACCTTCAGCTACGGCGACCTCGAGCGCATCTCCGCGCGCTATGCGAACCTGCTGGTCGAGCTGGGCGTCCGCAAGGGCGACCGCGTCGCCGTGCAGGTGGAGAAATCGCCCGAGGCCATCTTCCTCTATCTCGCCTGCGCGCGCGCCGGCGCGTCCTACCTGCCGCTGAACACCGCCTATCAGCGCGCCGAAATCGAATACTTCCTCGGCGACGCCGAGCCGCGCGTGATGGTGTGCCGTCCCGAGACCGCCGGATGGATCGGCGAGATCGCGGCCCGCACGAAGGTCCCGCATGTCCTGACACTCGATCACAAGGGCGGCGGATCGCTGGTCGAGCGCAGCCAGTCGCTGTCCGACCGCTTCGCCACCGTGGAGGTCGGGCGCGACGACCTCGCCGCCATCCTCTACACGTCGGGCACGACCGGGCGCTCCAAGGGCGCGATGATGACGCATTGGAACCTCGCGTCGAACGCGCTCACGCTGCACAAGAGCTGGGGCTTCCGGCCGGACGACGTGCTGCTGCACGCGCTGCCGATCTTCCATACGCACGGCCTGTTCGTCGCGACCAACTGCGTGCTGCTGAACGGCTCGCCGATGCTGTTCCTGTCGAAGTTCGACGCCGATGCGGTGATCCGCCTTCTGCCGCGCGCGCGGGTCTTCATGGGCGTGCCGACCTTCTATGTGCGGCTGCTCGCCGATGCGCGCTTCACGCGCGACCTCGTCAAGCACATGCGGTTGTTCGTTGCCGGCTCCGCGCCGCTGCTGCCCGACACATTCAACGACTTCCGCAAGCGCAGCGGACAGGCGATCCTCGAACGCTACGGCATGACCGAGACGGGAATGCTGACCTCCAACCCGCTCGACGGCGACCGCATCGCCGGAAGCTGCGGACAGGCCCTGCCCGGGGTCGAGGTGCGCGTCGCCGACGAGGCCGGCAAGGTGCTCGGCGCGGACGAAGTCGGCGTCATCGAGGTCCGCGGGCCCAACGTGTTCAAGGGCTACTGGCGCATGCCGGAGAAGACCAAGGCGGAGTTCCGCGCCGACGGGTTCTTCATCACCGGCGATGTCGGCCGCATCGACGAGCGCGGCTATGTCTTCATCTCGGGGCGCGCCAAGGACCTGATCATCTCCGGCGGCTTCAACGTCTATCCCAAGGAGATCGAGGAGCGGATCGACCAGATCGACGGCATCGCCGAATCCGCCGTCGTCGGCATCGCGCACCCCGATTTCGGCGAAGGCGTGGTGGCGGTCGTGCAAAGCCGGCCCGGCGGCTCCTCCCCGACCGCGGATGCGATCATCCAGCGCCTCAAGGGGGACCTCGCGAACTTCAAGGTGCCCAAGCGCGTCTTCTTCGTGGACGAGCTGCCGCGCAATTCGATGGGCAAGGTGCAGAAGAACGTTCTGCGCGAGCGGTTCAAGGACGCATTCTCGGCCTAGCCCGACGACTATCCAGGGATTCCGCCATGGCGACACGCAACGCTCTCGCGCCCAATCTCGATCCCTTTGCGCTTGCGAAGGAGATGTCCGGCTACAACCTGATCGACGGCGCCCTTGTGCCGGCGGCCTCGGGCAAGACCTTTCCCGTCAACAATCCGGCGACGGGAAAGGAGATCGGCCGCGCCGCGCTGGGCGAGAAGGCCGATGTCGATGCGGCCGTCGCCGCGGCCGTGAAGGCACAGCACGGCTGGTCGAAGCTCGCGGCACGGCAGCGCGGCAAGGTGCTCGCCGAATGCGGCCGCGTCCTCAGCGACCATGTCGAGGAACTGGCGCGGCTCGTGGCGCTCGAAGCAGGCAAGGCGCTGCGCACGGAAAGCCGCGTCGAGACGTCGGTGCTGGCCGATGCGTTCGTGTTCTACGGCGGCCTCGCCTCGGAGCTGAAGGGCGAGAGCGTCCCGTTCAGCCCGGATATGCTGACGGTGACGACGCGCGAGCCGATAGGCGTCGTCGGTGCCATCATCCCGTGGAACGTGCCGATGATGCTGATGGCGTACAAGATCGCGCCGGCGCTGGTCGCGGGCAACACGGTTGTCGTGAAATCGGCCGAGGAGACGCCGCTCTCCGTTCTGCGCACCTGCCAGATCATGAACCAGGTGCTGCCGCCGGGCGTGTTCAACATCCTGTCGGGCTTCGGCCCGGAATGCGGCGGCCCGCTGGTCGCGCATCCGAAGGTGGGCAAGGTCACGTTCACCGGCTCGGTTGAGACGGGCAAGACGATCTACCGCACCGCCGCCGACAAACTGATGCCCGTGACCCTGGAGCTCGGCGGCAAGAGCCCGATGATCATCATGGCCGACGCAGATCTCGACCGCGCCGTGGCCGGCGCCGTCACCGGCATGCGGTTCACGCGGCAAGGCCAGAGCTGCACGGCGGCAAGCCGCATCTTCGTCCATGCCAGCCTGCACGATTCGTTCGTCGCGAAGCTGAAGGAGAAGGTCGACGCCATGAAAATGGGCGACCCGCTTGACGAGGCTTCGGACATCGGCTGCATCATTTCCAGGCCGCAGCTCGACAAGGTGAAGTCCTATATCGACATCGGGCGCAAGACGCCCGGCGCGCAGGCGCTCGAGTGCTCGGCGCTGCCCGCCGACCCGAAGCTCAAGGACGGGCTGTTCGTCCGCCCGGTGATCATCACGGGGCTGAACAACGACAGCCGCGTCGCGCGCGAGGAGATCTTCGGACCCGTTACCTGCGTCATCAAATGGACCGACTACGAGCAGGTGCTCGAAGCCGCCAACGATTCCGATTACGGGCTCGCCGCGACGGTGTGGACGAAGGACCTCAAGACGGCGATGGACGCGACACGGCGCCTGCAGGCCGGGTTCGTGCAGGTCAACCAGAACCTCGTCGTCCAGCCCGGCCTTTCCTATGGCGGCATCAAGCAGTCGGGCCTCGGCAAGGAGGCCTCGCTCGAAGCGATGCTCGAACACTTCACGCAGAAGAAGACCATCATCGTCAACATGACCTGACGCGCCATCGTGCCGCACGACCATGCCAGCTTCCAAAGACCGGCGGCCGGGCCGGGGCCCTCGCCCTGGACGCTGCGGACGCTGTTCATCGCGAGCATCGTCGGCCCGGCGGTGATCGCCGCGCTCGTCGTCTTCCACCAGTATCACCATGCCGAGCGCGAGGCCTATGGCCATGTCCGCTACACGCTGGGGCTCCTGCACGAGCACGCGCAACGCGTGTTCGAGATCTACGACCTCGTCATGGACCGGGCCGCCGACCGGATCAGGGACCTTGGCTGGGAGGAGATCCGCGCACGCGCGCCGGCACTGCACCAGGACTTCAACCGGATCGTGACGGGCGTCGAGCAGGTCGGAAGCCTGTTCCTGGTCGATCCCACGGGGCGCCTCGCGGTATCGGCCATCGCGACGCCGACGCCTGATCTGCAGAGCACGGACCGCGACTATTTCCGCGCCCATGTCGATGAGGATCGCGGCACGTTTGTCGACGGCGCCGTGCTCTCGCGCCTCTCGGGGCGCGTTGTGTTCAATCTCAGCGAACGGAAGCCCAGCGCCGACGGTTCGTTCAACGGCGTGATCGCCCTGGTGTCGGAGCAGGACTACTGGCTGAAATTCTACGGCTCGCTGAACGCAAATCTCGCCCCGTCGGTGAGCCTGGTGCGCGCCGAAGGCGATACGCTCGTCCGCTTCCCCCGCCTGGAGTTCGGTCAGGCGCGGCCGTCAGAACAGTTCATGCAATCGATCCGGGAGAAGGATGAGGGCTATTACGAGATCACGTCGCGCGCCGATAACTCACGGCGTATCATCGGCTATCGCAAGCTGGCCCAATTCCCGGTCTATGTCGTCTACACCGTCAGCAAGGATGCCGTGCTCGCCAGCTGGCGCTTCGAGGCGCTCATGATCGCACTGGCCGCCGCTTGCGCCAGCCTGGTCCTGCTGACGATCACGTTTCTGTTGCGGCAGCGCATGCGCCTGGAATGGCATCTGCAGGCGGCGCTGTCGGACGCGAACCGGAACCTTGAGGCCAATGTAGCGCACCGGACCGAGGAGCTGTCGCGCGCGCTGCGCGAGAAGGAGATCCTGCTCCGCGAGGTCCACCACCGGGTCAAGAACAACTTGCAGATGATCGCCAGCATGATCCGCATCGTCGGCCGCAGCCAGCCGCCGAAGACGCGCCCCGTCCTCGAGGATGTGACGCGCCGCATCGTCGCCGTCGGCCAGGTCTACGACCAGATCCACAAGGCCGACGATCTCGCGCGACTCCAGCTCGGCGCGTACCTCCAATCGGTCTGCGACCAGCTCTCCTATGCCTTCGGGCACAAGGGCGTGTCCTTGCGCACGGAGCTCGAGCCGATCATGGTCGATATCGACACGGCGCTGCCGGCCGGCCTGATCGCGCAGGAGCTCGTCAGCAACGCGTTCAAGCACGGGCTCTCGCCTGAAGGCAAAGGCGAGATCTCCGTGTCCCTCAAACGCACGGGCGATCTCGGCGTGCTGACGGTGCGCGACAGCGGCGCCGGCCTGCGCGCCATGCCGGATTCGCCGGGCATGGGCCTGAAGCTGGTCGAGCGGCTCGCCCTGCAGATCGACGGCATCCTCAAGAAGAAGGACCGCCCGGGCGGCGGCGCCCAGTTCCGCCTGATCTTCGCCATCCGCAGGGCCGGACCCACTTTGCAGGGACCGCCTTCCCCTTGATGAGCAACAGCCTCTCCTCGGGCCCGCGCCGCCGAGCGCGGCGTCGCGCCCAGCGCCGACGCCGCATTCTCGGCGGCCTCGTCACCATCCTCGTCGTCACGGCCGTGGCGGCGGCGGGATGGCTGGTATCCTCGCTGCCGAAGACCAGCGGCCGCGTCGTCGTCGCCGGGATCGCGCAGCCGGTGGAGATCATCCGGGACCAGCGCGGCATCCCCAATATCTACGCCAGCGACGAGGCCGATGCGTTCTACGGCCTCGGCTTCGTCCACGCGCAGGATCGCCTGTTCCAGATGGACTTCATGCGGATGGCCGCGCAAGGCCGGCTGGCCGAAGTGATCGGACCGCAGCTTGTCGACTCAGACCGCTTCATGCGGATGCTCGACCTTGTCGGCCAGGCGGAAGCCACATTGCAGTCGCTCGAGCCGCGATGGCGGCAGATGCTGGATGCGTATGCCGCTGGGGTGAACGCATCCCTCGACGCGCACTGGGGCGCCCTGCCGCCGGAATATCTCGTGCTCGGCCACACGCCGGAGCGCTGGCAACCGCGCGACTCCCTGCTCTGGGCGAAGCTGATGGGGCTCCAGCTCTCCGGCAACTGGCGTGGTGAGATTGCGCGTGCCGGCCTCGCGACGAAGCTCTCCCCGGCGATGCTCGAACAGCTCTGGCCCGACTGGCCGACCGACCATGCCACCACGCTCGCCCTCGCCGATCTGTACCGCTCGATCGATTTCGCGACACTCGCCGATGCGCTTCCCACACCGCTCGGCCCGGCCCAGGCCTCGAACGAATGGGTCGTCGCGGGGCAGCAGTCCGCCAGCGGCAAGCCGGTTCTGGCCAACGATCCGCACCTGGGCCTCGGCGCGCCGGGCGTGTGGTATCTCGCGCGCATCGTGACGCCGAACCTGACGCTGGTCGGCGCCACGGCGCCCGGCGCACCGGCCGTCGTGCTCGGCCACAACGGGCACATCGCGTGGGGTTTCACCACAACCAATGCCGATACCTGGGACCTGTTCATCGAACGGCTCGATCCCACCGATCCGAACCGCTACCTAACGCCCGACGGCCCGCGCCCTTTCGAGACGCGCACCCAGACGATGAAGGTCAAAGGGCAACCGGACGCCGAGGTCACCTTCCGCGCGACGCGCCACGGTCCGGTGCTCTCGGACCTTTCGGCGGCCGCGCGCGCAACGGCGCCGGCCGAACATGTCGTCGCGATCGCCACGCCGTCAATGAAAGTCACTGACAGGACACCGGCGGCCCTCTTCGCGCTTAATCGCGCAACCGACTGGAACGGTTTCGTCGCGGCGATGCGCGACTGGCACGGCCCGATGCAGAACATCGTCTATGCCGACCGCGCGGGCCATATCGGCTTCTACAGCCCTGCCCTGCTGCCGCGCCGGCCCAACGGCGATGGCTGGCTGCCGACGCCGGGCTGGACCAGCGACCACGACTGGGACGGCTACGTGCCGTTCGTGGAGCTGCCGCACGCCTTCGATCCGCCGCAGGGGCGGCTCGTCAACGCCAACAACCGGATCGTTCCGGACAACTTCCCGGCGTTCATCACGCGCGACTGGGATTCGCCCTATCGCGCGCGGCGCATCGCCGAGCTGCTGGATGCCCGGACGCTGCACGACAGCGAAAGCATGGCGGAGATCCTGCGCGACGACGTCTCCCTGTTCGCCCGCGACCTGCTGCCACGCCTGCGCGCGATCCAGCCGTCGAGCGACGAAGCGCGCCGCGCGCTTGCCCTGATGCAGGGCTGGAACGGCGACATGGACCGCCTGCAGCCGCAGCCACTCATCTTCAATGCGTGGATGCGCGAGCTGGCCCAGGGTCTGATCGCGCAGGTGCTTGGGCCGGATTCGGGCCTGGTCGGCGAGTACCCCGCGCTGGTAAACGCCGCGGTCGCCGGGACATCGCCGTTCTGCGCGGAGCCGCCGTCCGGCGGCAGGACCTGCGCCCAGCACGTTGCCGCCGCGCTTGACCGCGCGCTCGCCTCCCTCGCTGCGATCCACGGCAACGACATGATGCGCTGGCGCTGGGGCGATGCGCACTATGCCCCGTTCCGCCATCAGGTGTTCAGCAAGATCCCGGTCGTCCGCGACCTGGTCGGCCTGCGCGTGCCGACCGACGGCGACTTCTTCACCATCAACCGCGGTGCCACGAGGCTGGGCGACACGGCGACGGCCTTCGAGCACGTCCACGGCGCCGGCCTGCGCGCGATCTACGATCTCGCCGACCTCGACGCCTCGCATTTCATGGTGACGCCGGGCCAGTCAGGCAATCCGCTGTCGCGCCATTGGAGCGACCTTGCGCGGGACTGGTCGAACGGACTCCATTTCACCCTGGAAAGCGATCGCGCGCGCTTGCAAGAGACCGGCTCTGTCTTGATACTCGCGCCCGCCAATGGACGTAACCCTTGACCTGATCCGCAAGGCCGCCGCGCAGATCGCCGACGCGGTGATCGCGACGCCGACCATATTGGCGCCGCGCCTTTCCGCCCTGACCGGCGCCGAAATCTTTCTCAAGCTCGAGAACCTGCAACACACCGGCTCGTTCAAGGTCCGCGGTGCGCTGGTGAAGGTGCAAAGCCTGGGCGATGCCGAGCGGCGGCGCGGTGTCATCGCCATGTCCGCCGGCAACCATGCGCAGGGGGTCGCGCATCACTGTCAGCGCATCGGCATCCCCGCCACAATCGTGATGCCGAAGGCCACGCCCTTCACCAAGATCGAGCGCACCAGCGCGCTCGGTGCGAAGGTCATGCTGAAGGGCGAGACGCTGTCGGAAGCCGCGACGTTCGCGCGGGACCATGCCCGCGCCGAAGGGCTGACCTTCATCCATCCCTATGACGATCCCCTGATCGTGGCGGGCCAGGGCACGGTTGCGCTCGAAATGCTCGCCGCGGTGCCGGATCTGGATGTCCTCGTCGTGCCGGTCGGCGGCGGCGGGCTGATCGCCGGCTGTGCCATCGCCGCGAAGGCGATCAACCCCGCCCTCCGCATCGTCGGCGTGCAGTCTGCCCTCTACCCCGCCATGGCGCACAGCATGCGCGGATCTCCCGTCGCGACCGGCGGCGGCTCGACGCTGGCCGAGGGCATCGCGGTCAAGGAGCCGGGCGGCCTGACGCGCGCCATCATCAAGGAGCGCGTCGACGACATGCTCCTCGTCCCCGAACCGCTTCTGGAGCGCGCCGTCAACCTGATGGTGACCGAGGCCAAGGTGACCGCCGAGGGCGCCGGCGCGGCGCCGCTCGCGGCGCTGCTGGCGGAACCCGGCCCGTTCCGCGGCAAGCGGGTCGGCCTGGTGGTGTCGGGCGGGAACATCGACCCGCGCGTGGTCGCCTCGATCCTCACACGCGGGCTGCTGCGCGACGGCCGCATCGCCCGTCTGCGCGTCGAGATCACCGATGCGCCGGGGATGCTGGCGCGGGTGGCAGGCGCCATCGCCGAGGCCGGCGGCAACATCATCGAGATCTACCACCAGCGGCTGTTCCAGGACGTTCCGGTGACCCGGGCCGATCTCGACGTCGTGCTGGAAGCCCGCAACCTCGCCCATCTCGAGGAGATCGTCACCCGCATCGAGGCGACGGGCATTACCGTCCGCCTGCTGGGCAATACCGCGGCCGGCGGCGCCTAAAACGCCGCGCAACCCACGGTTTTTCAACAGATAAACTGCTTCTTAACTTAAGCGACGCATCGTGGTTGCCCGGCGTTGGTGCGATCGGGTCGAACGAGGCGTCTTCATATGTTGTTTTTGATCGGGGCGGCAACCACCACGATCTGCGTGATCGGCGGCTACATGGCGATGGGCGGCAAGCTCGGCGTGCTGTACCAGCCGTTCGAGGTCGTCATCATCGGCGGCGCCGCAGTCGGCGCCTTCATCATCGCCAACCCGATGCCAGTCATCAAACGCTCGATGAGCTCGCTCGGCCTGCTCATGAAGGGCTCGCCCTACTCCAAGGAAGCCTATCTCGAGCTGCTCTCCCTCCTCTACACGGTCTTCAAGCTCGCGAAGTCGAAAGGCATGCTCGCGCTGGAGCAGCATGTCGAGAAGCCGGACGAAAGCACGCTGTGGGGCAAGTTCCCGATCTTCGCCGGCGATCACTACGCGATGACATTCTTCTGCGACTACCTGCGCCTGCTGACGCTCGGCACCGACAACGCGCATGAGCTCGAGACGCTGATCGACGAGGAGATCGAGACGCACCACGCCGAGAAGAACCAGATCGCTGCGGCCATCCAGACAATGGCCGACGGCATGCCCGCGCTCGGCATCGTTGCCGCCGTGCTGGGCGTCATCAAGACCATGGGCGCCATCTCCGAGCCGCCCGAAGTGCTCGGCAAGCTGATCGGCGCGGCCCTCGTCGGCACGTTCCTCGGCGTGTTCCTCGCCTACGGCTTCATCGGCCCCATGGCGAGCGCCCTGAAGGCGCGCTACGACGCCGAGGTCAAGTATCTCCAGTGCATCAAGGCGGGGCTGCTCGCCTATCTGCAGGGCTATGCGCCCGCCGTCGCCGTCGAGTTCGCGCGCAAGGCCCTTCTGTCCAATGTCCGGCCGACGTTCTACGAGGTCGAAGAGGCCGTCGCCGCCTTGCCTCCGGTCTAGCGGCGATATCGGGCTGAATCATGGCCGACGACCACAGCAATCGACCGATCATCTTCGTCAAGAAGAAGAAGCACGGCGACCACGGCCATCACGGCGGCGCGTGGAAAGTCGCGTATGCCGACTTCGTCACCGCCATGATGGCGTTCTTCCTTCTGCTGTGGCTGCTCAACGTCACGACGGAGGAGCAGAAGCAGGGCATCGCCCAGTACTTCACGCCGGAGAGCGTGTCGAAGGCGACGAGCGGCAGCGGCGCCATTCTCGGCGGCACCGTGCTTGCGCAGGGCCAGATGGCGCGCGTCACCGGCGGCGTGGTCCTCGGCATTCCCCAGGACGTGGCTGCCGAGGAGCCCGACGATCCCGGCGAGGCGAAGCAGAAAAACGAGGGTGACGGCGAGAAGACGGAGGCCGAGCCCCCTGCACCACCTCCGGCCAAGGCGGAAGTCACGGAAGAGGACGTGAAGAAGGCGCTCGCCAAGCGCGAGGAGGAAGAGTTCGCCAAGGCGGAGCACGCGCTGCGCCAGGCGATCCAGGACGTGCCCGAGCTGCGCGAGCTGGCGCAGAACCTGATCATCGACCGCACGCCCGAGGGCCTGCGCATCCAGATCGTCGATCAGGGACGCTACGCGATGTTCCCGCTCGGCTCACCGGCGCCGTTCGACCATACCAAGCAGTTGCTGGGCCTGGTGGCGAAGGCCGTGCAGCGGCTGCCCAACAAGATCGCCGTCACGGGCCATACCGACGCCACGCCCTATGCGCAGAGCGGGCGCCCCTACGACAACTGGGAGCTTTCGACCGACCGTGCCAATTCCAGCCGGCGCGGCCTGCTCGACGCCGGCGTATCGAGCCGGCGGATCACCCGCGTCGTCGGCAGGGCGGACCAGGAGCCGCTGTTCGCGGAAAACCCGAGCGACCCCCGTAACCGCCGCATCAGCATCGTCCTGCTGCGCGACCAGCCCCCGGCTGCGAACTGACCGGCATCCGCGCCGCCGGTTGCAGATCCTACCCCTTTCGCAGGCCCCACCGCCGCTTGCGGCGTCCCGGACGCTGGCCTAGGCTCGGACGCTGGAAAACAGCGGACACCAGAGTACGTGACGCAACCCTCGCCGAATCCAGTTGCCACGGTGGCAGGCGCCGGACTTAACACCCCGTTCGGTCGCGCGTATGTGGAGGGCGTGGTCTGGCGCCGCGTCGTCGCCTACGGCATCGACCTTGCCATCATTCTCTGCATCAGCGCCCTGGCGATCCTGGTGTTCGTCCCGGCCACGATCCTGTCATTCGGACTGTTGGCGACGCCGCTGACCCTGGCGTTCGTCCTCATCCCCCTCGCCTACCACACGCTGCTGATCGGGGGGAAAGGATCGGCCACCTTCGGCCAGCGGCTGCTCGGCTTGCGCGTCATGACCATCGGCGGCGGCCGGCCTGACTACGCGCAGGCCGCGGTGCAGTGCGTGCTGTTCTATGTGACGCTGATGGCGACCGGCCTGCTGCTGGTCGTGGTGTTCTTCAATCCGCTGCGCCGCACGATTCATGACTGGCTGTCCGGCACCGTCGTGGTGCGGCGCAGTGCCGGGCCGGCCGCATGACGCTGCCGACGCAGAACGCGCGGTTCTACTATTCGGCGCCGGCGCCGTGCCCGTACATCCAGGGCCGGATCGAACGACGCATCTTCGCCGATCTGTGCGGGCCCAACGCCGCCTTCAGCTACGAGCTGCTGTCCGAAGCCGGCTTCCGCCGCAGCCTTGGCTTCGCCTACCGACCGGCGTGCCCAGGCTGCAACGCCTGCGTGCCGGTGCGCATCCCCGTCGCCCACTTCAAGGACGAGCGAAGCTGGCGCCGCGTCCGGGCCACCAACGAGGACCTCGCGACCGTACAGGTCGCGCCGCGCGCGACGACGGAGCAATACGCCCTGTTCTGCCGCTATCAGCAAGCCCGCCATCATGATGGCGAGATGGCGCGGATGAGCATGGCGGACTATCAGACGATGGTCGAAGTCGGTGCGATGGACAGCTTGGTGGTCGAGCTGCGCGACCGCGATGGCACCCTGGTCGGTGCGTGCCTGACGGATCGCATGCTAAAGGGGCTTTCCGCCGTCTACAGTTTCTTCGACCCGGCGCAGTCCCGGCGCAGCCTTGGCAGCTGTCTGATCCTGCGGCTGATCGACATCGCGCGCGAGCGCGGCCTCGAGCACGTCTATCTTGGCTATTGGATCGAGGACAGCCGCAAAATGGCCTACAAGGCCCGTTTCAAGCCGCTCGAAGCGCTGACGCGCGAGGGCTGGAAGCTGCTCGAAATCTGAATATCTGACCCGCAAGCGCGGCGTTTGCATGGGCCGCGCGCCACACTTATCCACAAAGTCGCGGTACGCACGGGCCGCGGTCGCGCCGGAAGGGCCGATTGCGCGGTTCGTGCGTTAAGCATGGTGTAAATCAGGGAGAGTCAACACTAATGAAACGTCGCCAGTTCCTGGTGACGGCGGGCGTCGGCGCCGCCGCCACCACGATCGCAGCTCCTGCCATCGCTCAGTCGCAGCCCGAAATCAGGTGGCGCTGCGCCTCCAGTTTTCCGAAGAGCCTCGACACGATCTTCGGCACCGCGGAGCTGATCTCGAAGAAGGTCGCCGAGGCGACCGACAACAAGTTCCAGATCCGCATCTTCGCGGCCGGAGAGATCGTCCCCGGGCTGCAGGTCCTCGACGCCGTGCAGGCGGATACGGTCGAGTGCGGCCATACCGCCAGCTACTACTACGTCGGCAAGGATCCGACTTTCGCGTTCGAGACGACCGTGCCCTACGGTCTGAACACGCGTCAGCAGATGGCGTGGATGTATCATGGCGGCGGGATCGAACTCTTCCGCGAATTCTTCAAGGACTACAACATCGTCCAGTTCCCCGCCGGGCAGACCGGCGCGCAGATGGGCGGATGGTTCCGCAAGGAGATCAAGACGATCCAGGACCTCGACGGCCTCAAGTTCCGCATCGCGGGAATCACCGGCCAGATCCTGGCGAAGCTCGGCACGGTGCCGCAGCAGATCGCAGGCGGCGACATCTATCCGGCGCTGGAGAAGGGCACGATCGACGCGGCCGAATGGGTCGGGCCGCATGACGACGAGAAGCTCGGTTTCTACAAGGTCGCCAAGTTCTACTATTACCCGGGCTGGTGGGAAGGCTCCGCGCAGCTTGCGATGTACGTGAACTCCAAGCAGTTCGAAGCGCTGCCCAAGGCGTACCAGGCGATCCTGGAAAGCGCCTGCGCCGAAGCGAATTCCTGGATGCTCGCCAAGTACGACATCCAGAACCCGGCGGCCCTGCGTCGCCTGGTCGCCGCCGGCACCCAGCTCCGCCCGTTCTCGCGCGAGATCATGGAAGCGACCTACAAGGTCGCATTCGAACTCTATGACGACATCGCGTCGAAGAACGCCAAGTTCAAGAAGATCTACGACGCCTGGAAACAGGTCCGTGACGAGGAGCACCTCTGGTTCCGGGTCGCGGAGCATCCGTTCGACAACTTCGTGTACGCCCAGTCCGCCGCCCAGGCGCGGCGGCGCTGACACGAAGCAAAAACCCGTCCGACTCATTAAAGCCCCGCGAAAGCGGGGCTTTTTTGCTTCCGGCGCCCCTTCCTACCGCGGTGCCGCGAGCGCGGCCGTTATTGCACCGGTATCGGGAGCGCCTATAATGCCCGTCAAATGGGCGGCAACAAGCCGCTCCAACTAAAGCGGGGGGAGACGACCGGCCAGTGACCCTCGCCATGACTACGCTCTGGCCAATACAGGAAGAGGGTTCACGATGAAAAGACGTCTGTTCTTGAAGGCCGCGGGCGTTGGCGCCGTGGCCTCGACGATTGCCGCGCCGGCAATCGCGCAGTCCATGCCGGAAGTCCGCTGGCGCCTCGCCTCGAGCTTCCCAAAAAGCCTCGATACGCTGTACGGCGCCGCGGAACTGATCTCGAAGCGCGTCGCGGCAGCGACGGACAACAAGTTCCAGATCCGCGCCTTCGCGGCTGGCGAGATCGTCCCCGGCCTGCAGGTGCTCGACGCCGTCCAGGCCGGCACCGTCGAGCTGGGCCACACCGCAAACTATTACTATGTCGGCAAGGACCCGACCTTCGCGTTCGATACCGCCATTCCCTTCGGCCTCAACGCGCGCCAGCAATTCGCCTGGATGCATTACGGCGGCGGCAACGAGCTGATGGGCGAGTTCTTCAAGGGGTACAACATCCACGCCATCCCCGCCGGGAACACCGCCGTCCAGATGGGCGGCTGGTACCGGAAGGAGATCAAGACGGTAAAGGACTTCGAGGGCCTCAAATTCCGCATCGGCGGGTTCGCGGGACAGGTCCTGGCGAAGCTCGGCGTCGTGCCGCAGCAGCTCGCCGGCGGCGACATCTACCCCGCGCTGGAGAAAGGCACGATCGACGCCGCGGAGTGGGTCGGCCCTTACGACGACGAGAAGCTCGGCTTCCACAAGGTCGCGAAGTTCTACTACTACCCCGGCTGGTGGGAAGGCGGTCCGCAGCTTTCGACGATCATCAACATCGCACAGTGGAACTCGCTGCCGGCCGCCTACAAGGCCGTGCTGGAAGCGGCATGCGCGGAGGCGAACGTCATGACGGTCGCCAAGTACGACGCGTCGAATCCCGCAGCGCTGCGCCGGCTCATCGCCGGCGGCGCCCAGCTCCGGCCGTTCTCGCGTGAAGTCATGGAGGCGTGCCTCAAGGCCGCCAACGAGCTTTACGCGGAGACGTCGGCGAGGAACGCGAACTTCAAGAAGGTTTACGATTCCTGGGTGAAGTTCCGCGACGAGCAGACGCTCTGGTTCCGTGTCGCCGAGGGCGCCTACGACAACTTCATGAGCTACGCGTCTGCCAACAAGAAGATCTGACAAACACGTCGGTCTTCACGGGGAGCCCCGCTCGCGCGGGGCTCCCTTTTTATTTGAACTCCGGCGGTGCCAGCTCCTCGGAAGTCGGAATGTCGATCTGGATCTGCGACGGGTCGACCTTCGGTCCGCTATCGAGCGAGCTCAGGACCATCTCCGGGAAGATGATCACCAGCGCCACCATCACGATCTGGATGCAGACGAAAGGCACTGCGCCCCAATAGATCTGGCCGGTGGTGACGGGTTTCATCAGCTTGCCGGTCACCTTGTCGATGTAATCGGATTTCGGCGCGACGCTACGCAGATAGAACAATGCAAACCCGAACGGGGGATGCATGAACGACGTCTGCATGTTGACCGCGAGCAGCACGCCGAACCAGATCAGATCTATCCCCAGCTTGTCCGCAACCGGTCCCAGCAGCGGCACGATAATGAAGGCCAGCTCGAAGAAATCGAGGAAGAAGGCCAGCAGAAAGACCATGATGTTGACGACGATCAGGAAGCCGAGCTGGCCGCCGGGCAGGCTGGTCAGCAGGTGCTCGACCCACAGATCCCCGTTGACGCCGCGGAAGACGAGACCGAACACGGTCGCGCCGATCAGGATGAAGATCACGAATGCCGACAGCTTCGCGGTCGTGTCCATCGCCTGACGCATCAGCGACCAGCTGAGTCGTCGGTTGACCAGCGCCAGCGCCAGTGCGCCGGTAGCGCCCATGGCGCCGCCCTCGGTTGGCGTCGCGATGCCAAGAAAGATCGTGCCGAGCACAAGGAAGATCAATACCAGCGGCGGGATCAGCGAGAACACGACGCGGTAGGCGAGGCGGAGCCCGTGCAGGCTACGAGCCTCCGGCGGCAGCGCCGGCGCCGCACTCGGCTTGAAGATCGTGAGCAGGAAAACCCAGCCGGCGTAGAGCGTCGCCAGCACGATCCCGGGTATGAATGCCCCCGCATACATGTCGCCGACCGAGCGTCCGAGCTGGTCGGCCATGACGATCAGCACGAGGCTGGGCGGGATGATCTGGGCGAGCGTGCCTGATGCGGCGATGACGCCGGAGGCAAGCTGGCGGTCATAGCCATAGCGCAGCATGATCGGCAGCGAAATCAGGCCCATCGAGATCACCGACGCGGCGACGACGCCGGTCGTTGCCGCCAGCAACGCACCGACGAAAATCACGGCATAGGCCAGTCCGCCGCGCATCGGGCCGAAGAGCTGGCCGATCGTGTCGAGCAGGTCCTCCGCCATCCCGCTGCGTTCCAGGATGAGCCCCATGAAGGTGAAGAACGGAATCGCGAGCAGCGTATCGTTGCTCATGATGCCGAACACACGCTCGGGCAGCGCCTGCATGAGCTGCGGCCCGAGCAGGCCGAGTTCGATGCCGATGATGCCGAAGAACAGTCCGTTGGCCGCCAGCGCGAAGGCCACCGGGTAGCCCGACAGGAGGAAGAAGACGAGCGCCGCGAACATCAGCGGCGCCATGTTCTCGATGATGAAAGCGGTCATGGCTTCGACGCCGGCATCTCGAGGGGGCCGCCATGGCCCTGCGGCCTATCGCCGGGGTCCGGGATCAGGCCCATGAGGAATGCGACCTTCTTGATCAGTTCGGAGAAGCCCTGAAGCACGAGCAGCAGGAAGCCCACGGGCACGAGCAATTTGACCGGCCAGCGGATAAGGCCGCCGGCATTCATCGACATCTCTTGCCCGACGAAGGAGTTCCAGAACATCGGCCAGGACAGCCAGCCGATCATGATCGCCATCGGCAACAGGAAGAACACCGTGCCGAAGATGTCGATCCAGATCTGCGTGCGGCGGGAGAAGTGACCGAAAACGATATCGATCCGGATATGCTCGTTGCGCAACAGCGTATATCCCGCGCACAGCAGGAACACGGCCGAGAACAGGTACCACTGCACCTCGAGCCAGGCGTTCGAGCTGGTGTGAAGGCTGTAGCGAACCACCGCGTTGGCGGAGCTGACCAGCACGGAAATCAGGACCGCCCAGTAGACGATCTGCCCGATCCGTTCGTTGAGCCTGTCGATGAAGCGGCTCAGGCCGAGCAGCGCGCTCATGGCCGAACCTCTCGCCGCGGGCACACCCCTGCGAATGGAGTTGCCTCCATCAAAGCCTCCCTCGTCGGCGGCTTACTTGCACTGCCGCCCATTTCTTTCCCGTCAGCACACCCTGTCCGCCACGGCTTCTTTGTCCTGTGGCGGCTTACAGTCTTATCAGTAACTGCGAAAGAGATCAGCTTCGACGTGCGTCCAATGCCTTCCAGCACATCGGCAGGATTAACGCCGCCAGAGCCAGCTTTAGAACCGATCCAATCAAAAATGGCATCAGCCCGGCGGCCACGGCCGTCTCCCAGCCGATCAGCACCGCCAGCCAGCTCACGCCGCAGGCGAACAACAGCACCGTGCCGACCGTCATGGCGGCAACCGACCAGACGAGCGTTCGGTCCCAGCCGCGCTCCGCCAGCCAGCCCATCGCCGCCGCGGCGACGAGGAAGCCTGCCAGATAGCCGCCGGTCGGCCCGGCCATATAGGCGATGCCGATGCCCTTTTCCGGAGTCCCGGCGAAGACGGGCAGGCCCAGGGCGCCCTGCATGAGGTAGAGGGCCACGGTCGCCGCCGCCAGCCGCGTGCCATAGGCCATGCCGAGGACCAGCACCACGAAGGACTGCATGGTCATCGGGACCGGCCACATCGGGAATTGCGCCTTGGCCGAGGCGGTCAGGAGCAGGCTGCCGATAATCGCAAGGGCGGTCACACGCAGGGCCGGAGAAGCCGTCTGGGGCCAAAGATGGTCCACCAGCGTCGGCCGGGCGATAGCGGGCTTCATTCGTCCTCTTATTGCGTCGCAATCGGCAAAGGTTGAATCGCTTATAGACGCCAGCGCCGGTCAAGTAAACCGAAAGCCCTTGGGCGGCAGCAGGCCGGCCTGACCGCGCGTGCCCATCCAGTTCTGCGGCGCGTTCTCCTTGCGGTCGCTGTCCTTGAACCCGACCGGCCAGCCCGCGGCCAGGGTGAAGGTCCTGATCTCCGTCAGAGTGCCGTCCTTGTAGCGCTGCAGGATCACGCCGCGCCCGCGCCCCATCTCGGGCAGCTCCGCCAGCGGGAACAGCAGCAGCTTCTTGCTGGTGCCGCGCACACCGACCGTATCGCCGTCCACCACCACGCAGGCGGCGGCGACACCTTCGCTGACATTGAGCACCTGCTTGCCGGCGCGGGTCTGGGCTACCACCTCGTCCTCCGGCACGATGAAGCCGCGGCCGTCACTCGACGCGACGATCAGCTTCCGCCCGCCCTTGTGGACCAGCATGTTCACCGCCGAGGCATCGCCCATGTCGACCATGAGCTTGAGCGGCTCGCCGTCGCCGCGCGCACCGGGCAGCTTGTCGCCGCCGAGCGTGTAGAACCGCCCGTTGGTGGCGAAGACCAGGACCTTGTCGGTGCTGACCGCCTGCAGCGCGAAGGCGAGCGTGTCGTCGGCCTTGAACTTGATGTCGCCGATGGCGGCCGCGTCGAGATGGCCCTTGAACGCGCGCACCCAGCCCTTCTCGGAGCAGATGACCGTGATGTTCTCGCGCTCGATCAGCGCCTCGATCGGGACGATCACCTCCTTGGGCGCATCGGCGATCTCGGTGCGGCGCTTGCCGAGCTCCGTCTTCTCGCCGAAGCGCGCGCGGATCTCGCCGATCTCCTCGGCGATCTTGGCCCAGCGCTTGTCCTCGTTCTTGAGGAGTGCGTTGATCTCCTTCTTCTCCGCATTCAGGCGATCGTTCTCCTGGCGGATCTCGATCTCCTCGAGCTTGCGCAGGGCGCGCAGGCGCATGTTGAGGATCGCCTCGGCCTGGATGTCGCTCAGGTCCCACTTCTTCATCATGACCGCCTTCGGATCGTCCTCCTTGCGAATGATCCGGATGACGGCGTCGATGTTCAGGTAGGCGATCAGCAGGCCGCCCAGCACCTCCAGCCGGTGCTCGATGTTGGCGAGCCGGAAGCGCGCGCGCCGCTGCAGGACCTCGTGGCGGTGGTCGAGGAAGGCCTGCAGCACCTCGCGCAGGTTCATCACGCGCGGGACGTTGTGGCCGTCCAGCACGTTCATGTTCAGCGGAAAGCGGATCTCGAGGTCGGTCTGCCGGAACAGCGATTCCATGAGCACGGCCGGCTCGACATTGCGGCTCTTCGGCTCCAGCACGAGGCGCACGTCCTCGGCGGATTCGTCGTGCACGTCGCCCAGCAGGGCCAGCTTCTTCTCGGCCAGCAGTTCGGCGATCTTCTCGACTAGCCGCGACTTCTGCACCTGGTAGGGAACCTCGGTGACGACGATCTGGTACAGCCCGTTCTTGAGCTTCTCGACCTCCCACCTCGCGCGCACGCGGAAGCTGCCGCGGCCGGTGGCGTAAGCCTGCTCTACCGCCTCGCGGCCCTCCACCAGCACGCCGCCCGTCGGGAAATCCGGCCCTTGGATGATGTCGACCAGCTTGCCGATCGTCGCCTTGGGGGTCTTGATCAGATGGAGCAGCGCCGCGCAGAGCTCGCCGGCATTATGCGGCGGAATGCTCGTGGCCATGCCGACGGCGATGCCCGCGGCACCGTTCGCCAGCAGGTTCGGGAACGCTGCCGGCAGCACGACCGGCTCTTCGTCCTCGCCGTTATAGGTCGGGCGGAAATCGACCGCCTGCTCGTCGATGCCTTCGAGCAGGGCCTGCGCCACGTCGGTCAGGCGCGCCTCGGTGTACCGGTAGGCTGCGGCATTGTCGCCGTCGATATTGCCGAAATTGCCGTGCCCGTCGACCAGCGGATAGCGCTGCGCGAAATCCTGGGCGAGGCGCACCATCGCGTCGTACACCGCGGTGTCGCCGTGCGGATGGTACTTGCCGATGACGTCGCCGACGACGCGCGCGCTTTTCTTGAACGCGGCATTGGGAGCGAGCTGCAGCTTCCGCATCGCATAGAGCAGCCGGCGATGCACGGGCTTGAGGCCGTCGCGCACGTCGGGCAGCGAGCGCGCCATGATCGTCGACAGCGCGTAAGACAGGTAGCGCTCGCCCAATGCATCGGCGAGCGGGACGGGAAGAATCTCCGGCGCCGCAGGTGCGGCGGTAGACTTTGCCATTGTTCCTAGTTCGTTCCGCTAATGACGAGGAATAGTAACCGATCGTCGCAAACGATCAACAAATTGTATACGCGCGGCCGGCATCGGGCGATCGCTGGCGGCCAGAACGTTGCGCTCGAGGAAGTGCCCGGTGATCTCCAGCCCCGCGACGATGCTGGCCAGCGGCGGCGGCTCCCTCGTCTCCGCGCCCAGGAAGCGCGGCAGCGGGAACAGCTTCTCGGCATATGGCCGGCCCGCTTCCCGGCTCACCGCCCTGCCCGACCGCGGCGAGACATAGACGAGGTCGTCGGCCACGCCGGTGACGGCGCATTGCGACAGGTCGAGGCCGAAGCCGAGATCGGCCAGGCAGCGGCACTCCCAGTGCACATAGGCGGCGGCCCAGTCCTCGCCCTCCAGCGCGTCGAACAGCTCGATGCTCGCCTCGTACAGGCCACGATGCGGCTCGCGCTCCGGCAGCGCCGACTCGACGATGGCGCAGGCGGAGATCAGCGCGCCGAGCCGCAGCGGATCGTCCATCACGCGCGCCGCGAAACTGCGAACGGGCTCGCAGGCATAGCTGCCCAGATGCTCGGCCAGGCGGCCGCGCCAGACGGCGCTGACGAGGTTGCCCTGCTGATACAGTCCGGCGGCGCGTCGCCCTCCTCCGCCCCGCACGAGCCCCAGATGCCGACCATGGTCGCGCGTCAGCAGGGACACGATCGCGGCGCTCTCGCCGTGGTGGCGGCGCGCGAGCACAATGCCTTCATCTTTCCAGTCCATGGGGTCACGCGCGGCGCGGCTCAGACATCGTATTCCAGCCCCCAGGCGCGATAGAAATCGCGCTTCTCGGACCAGTCCTCCGCGACCTTCACATGCAGGAAGAGGTGGATCTTGCGGTCGAGGATCGCGGCCAGCTCCTTGCGTGCACCGGCGCCGATGGCCTTGATGCGCGCGCCCTTCTCGCCGATCACGATCTTCCGCTGCCCGTCGCGCTGGACGTAGATCACCTGCTCGATCCGGGCCGAGCCGTCGTCGAAATCCTCCCACTTCTCCGTCTCGACCGCGACGCTGTAGGGCAGTTCCTGGTGAAGCTGTAGGAATACCTGCTCGCGCGTCACCTCGGCCGCCAGCAGGCGCTCCGACATGTCCGTCGGCTGATCGGCCGGATAGAGCCACGGCCCCTCCGGCATGCGCCCGATCAGATGCTGCATCAGCGCCTCGGTGCCGTCGCCCGTTGTCGCGGAGACCATGAACGTCGCCGCGAAAGTGGCGCGCGCATTGAGATCGGCCGCGAGGCCGAGAAGCGCCGTCCGCTTGACCGCGTCGATCTTGTTGATCGCCAGCACCGGCTCGATCTTGCGCTCGGCCAGGCCGGTCAGGATCGCATCCGTGTTCGCATCGATGCCGCGCGTCGCGTCGACCAGCAGCAGCGTCTCGTCGGCATCGACCGCGCCGCGCCACGCGGCGTCCACCATCGCCCGGTCGAGCCGGCGCTTCGGCGCGAACACGCCCGGCAGGTCGAGGAAAGCGATCTGCGTGTCGCCGCTGATGCCGATGCCGACGATGCGCGCGCGCGTCGTCTGCACCTTCGGCGAGACGATAGAGACCTTGGTGCCGACGAGCCGGTTGACCAGGGTCGATTTGCCGACATTCGGCGCACCGATCACGGCGACGAAGCCGCAGCGTGTCGTTGCTTCGCTCATTTCGCGATGGCCGCGAACAGGGCCGCGGCGGCGGCGCGTTCGGCATTCTGCTTTGACGTGCCGCCCGCGATGACCGGCTCGAACCCTTCGACGCGGACCTCGATCTCGAAGCTGGGCTGGTGCGCCGGCCCCTCGGTCTTGACGATCCGGTAGGCCGGCAGCGGCAGGCCGCGTGCCTGCGCCCATTCCTGCAAGGCGGTCTTGGGATCGCGCGGCGGCTGGCCGGCTTCATCGAGCCGCGAGGCATAGAGCCGCGCGATCAGTGCCCGGGCGGGTTCGAGCCCGCCGTCGCGATAGATGGCGCCGATCAGGGCTTCCAGCGAATCGGCAAGGACGGTCGGCTTCCGACGGCCGCCCGTGCCGTCCTCGCCGCGGGTCAGGCGCAGCCGCTGTCCCAGGTCGATCTCGTCGGCGATCTCGGCGAGGGTACGGCGGCTCACGAACGAGGCATGGCGGCTGGCGAGATCTCCCTCCGACTCCCCTGGGAACCGCGCGAGCAGGAGGTCGGCGATGACAAGGCCGACGACCCGGTCGCCGAGGAACTCGAGCCGTTCGAAATTGTCGCTGCCGCGCTTCGCGGTCCGGGCGGGAGCCAGGCTCGAATGACGCAGGGCGGCGGTGAGCAGCGCACGGTCCGAAAAGCGATGGCCCAGAGCGTCCTCGAGGCCTTCGATATCGCGCTCCGAGGCTCTGGGTGCCTTACTCAATGCCGTGGAACAAGCGGCCATAGCGGATAGCCGTCGGCCACTTCCAAACTTCCCAGAACCGCGCGGACCCGTTGGTCGAGAAGAACAGGAACTCCGCGCGTCCGACCAGATTCTCCGCCGGGACGAAGCCGACGCCATTGCGGTCCTGCGGCACGCGGCTGTCCAGCGAGTTGTCGCGGTTGTCGCCCATGGCGAAGTACTTGCCGGCGGGTACCACATAGACCGGCGTATCATCGTACTCCCCGCGGTCGGTGAACTCGATGATGCGGTGCTGGCGGCCGTTCGGCAGCGTCTCGATGAACTGGGCGACGCGGACGGCGGTGGCGCCGTCGCGGTCGACCCAATCCTCGACCCGCTCGCGCTTGACCGGCTCGTCGTTGATGTGAAGCACGCCGCCCTTCACCTGGATGCGGTCGCCCGGCAAGCCGATAATGCGCTTGATGTAGTCGGTCTTGTTGTCGCGCGGCAGCTTGAAGACGGCCACGTCGCCGCGCTCCGGCGGCCGGAAGAAGATGCGCTCGCCGAAAACGTCGACATCGGTGAGCCAGCCGGGCAGCGAGAAGCGGCTGTATCCGTAGGAGTATTTCGAGACGAACAGGTAGTCCCCGATCAGCAGGCTCGGGATCATCGACCCGGACGGGATGTTGAACGGCTCGAAGGCGACGGTGCGGATACCGATCGCGATCAGCACCGCCCAGACAATGGTCTTGATGAAATCGACGACGCCGCCCGATGACTTGCGCGAGGTGGAAGGCTTGGGATTCTGCATGAGCGGAGCGTGCATCACCGTAGCGCCGGCGGCCAAAAAGGACGAGGCCGCATGTAGTTAATGACGGGCGGCGGCGCGATCAAGCCCGGCCCGGGCGCGCCTGTCAAGCGCCTTGGCCCCGCTTCAACGCGGTTTCGTCTCGCCCAGGCGGACTTCCACCGGCCGCCGCCCGCGAGAACGCCAGCCCGGCAAATACATAGCTGATCCTGCATGCGTTTCAGACGACGAGCGCGATATGGATGATCGAGTCAGGTGGACGGCCGACGACAACGTCGTCGTCTCGAGCAATGCCGCATCGACGATGCGCCGGGTCGCGACTCGGACGCCGCGTCGAGCATGGCCTAGGTTGCCGGGCGCACCGAGATGATGACGATCGCCTGCGCCAACGGCGGATCGTCGGTCATGGACAGATCGATATGCGCAACCATCCCGGGCGGCGTGATCGCCTCGAGCCGCGCCTTCGCCCCGCCGGTCAGGCGCAGGGTCGGCTGACCGCCGGGCATGTTCACCACGCCCATATCGCGCCAGAACACGCCCCGGTTCAGGCCCGTGCCCAGCGCCTTGGCGCAGGCCTCCTTGGCGGCAAAGCGGCGCGCGTAGCTGGCTGCCCGGTTGGCCCTGCCCTCGCTCTTGCGCTTCTCGATGTCGGTGAAGATGCGGTTGATGAAACGGTCGCCAAACCGCTCGAGCGCCGCCTCGATGCGCGGGATGTTGATCAGGTCGCTGCCGATGCCGAGGATCATGAGGGGTCAGGCGGAGCGCTCGCCCCCCGCCTCGGCGCGCGCCTTGTCCATCAGGCTGCGCATGCGCTTGATCGAACTCTCCAGGCCGCTGAAGATCGCTTCGCCCACCAGGAAGTGGCCGATGTTCAGCTCGACGATGGTCGGGATCGTCGCCACCGACGCCACCGTGTCGAAGGTGAGGCCGTGCCCGGCATGGCATTCGAGGCCGATCGCTTCGGCATGCGCTGCCGCGGCAATGATGCGGTCGAGCTCGCGCCGCGTGCGCGCCCCCGTCGGCGATTCGAGATGGGCCTCGCAATAGGCGCCCGTGTGCAGCTCGACGACCGGGGCGCCCAGCGCCTTCGCCGCATCGAGGGCCGCGACATCCGGTTCGATGAACAGCGACACGCGCATGCCGCCCTCGTTGAGTTGCCGGACGTATGGCGCCAGCGCGTTGTGGTGCCGGATCACGTCGAGCCCGCCCTCGGTCGTCCGCTCCTCGCGCTTTTCCGGCACCAGGCACGCCGCGTGCGGCTTGTACTTGAGCGCGATCGCCAGCATCTCGTCGGTCGCCGCCATCTCGAAGTTGAGCGGCAACTCGATTTCCGCCGTCAGGCGCTTGATGTCGTCGTCGGAGATGTGGCGCCGGTCCTCGCGCAGATGCGCCGTGATGCCGTCGGCGCCGGCCTGTGCGGCCAGCCGCGCGGCGCGGACCGGGTCCGGATGGCGGCCGCCGCGCGCGTTGCGGATGGTTGCGACGTGGTCGATGTTCACGCCGAGACGCAGATGTCTTTTCATGGGATCGGGTCCGGGGTTAGCCGCGCGCGCGCTCGACGGAGTTTATCGCCGGCGTCGCGCGCAGCGCCGCGATGATGTTGGTCAGGTGCTTCACGTCGCGCACCTCGATGTCGATCAGCATCTCCCAGAACTGCTGGGTCCTGTTCGTGACCTTGAGGTTGGTGATGTTGCCGGCGTTCTTGGCGATCACCGTCGACAGCGCGCCAAGGCTGCCGGGCTCGTTGGCGACGACCAGCGCCACGCGGCCAACCCGGCCGTCCGTGTCCTCGGCCGTCTCCCACGACACGTCGATCCAGCGCTCGGGCGTGTCGGCGAAGCTCGCCAGCGTGTCGCAGTCGATCGTATGGATGGTGACGCCCTTGCCGGTCGTGACGATGCCGACGATGCGGTCACCCGGCAGCGGATGGCAGCAGCCCGCGTAATGGACCGCCATGCCCGGGATCAGGCCGCGGATCGGAATCGCGTGCCCCTTCTCCTTGCCCTTCGCGCGCCCGCGGGAGAGCGGCACGATGGTGGACGGCTTCACCGGCGTCTTGGTGCCCGGGAAGACGGCGCCGATCACCTCGCGCTCCGAGACCTTGCCCTCGCCGACGTCGGCATAAAGGTCGTCGACGTCGTCGCACTTGAAGATCTTGAGAACGCCTTCCAGCGCCTTCTCGGTGAAGTCGTAGCCTTCATGCCGGAATGCCTTCTGGATCATCGACCGGCCGAGCGTGATGAACTGCGTGCGCTGCTGCGTGCGCACGAACCGCCGGATGCGGGCGCGCGCCTTGCCGGTGACGACGAAGCGCTCCCAGGTCGGCGACGGCGTCTGCGCCTTGGAGGTGATGATCTCGACCTGGTCGCCGTTGGCGAGCTGGGTCTTGAGTGGCATCATGCGGCCGTTGATCTTGCCGCCGACGCAGTGGTCACCGACCTCCGAGTGCACCGCGTACGCGAAGTCGACCAATGTCGCGCCGCGCGGCAGCGCAATCAGGTCGCCCTTGGGCGTGAAGCAGAACACCTGGTCCTGGAACATCGCCAGCTTGGTGTGCTCCAGGAATTCCTCTGGCGTGCCGGCGTGGTCGAGGATGTCGAGCAGCTCGCGCAGCCAGCGGTACTGCTTGCCGTCGGTCTTGGCGCCGGAGCCCTTGTACTTCCAGTGCGCGGCGACGCCGTACTCGGCGACCTCATGCATCTCGCGCGTGCGGATCTGCGTCTCGATGCGCTGCTGCTCGGGGCCGAACACGCCGGTGTGGAGCGAGCGATAGCCATTGGGCTTGGGCGTCGAGATGTAATCCTTGAACCGGCCCGGCACGACCGGGTAGCGCGAGTGCATCGTGCCCAGCGCGCGATAGCAATCGGCCACGTCCTCGACGACGATGCGGAAGGCCATGATGTCGGAGAGCTGCTCGAAGCCGACGTTCTTCTTCTGCATCTTGCGCCACACCGAGTGCGGCGTCTTCTCGCGGCCGGAAACCCATGCCTGCAGGCCGTCCTCGGCCAGCACGCGCTTGAGCTGGTCGGTGATGCGCGTGACGATGTCGCCGCCGCGCTCGCGCAGGAACTTGAGTCGCGCGATGATGGAATCGCGGGCGTCCGGATTGATCTGCGCGAAGGCGAGGTCTTCCAGCTCCTCCTGGACCGTCCGCATGCCGATGCGCTCGGCCAGCGGCGCGTAAATGTCCATCGTCTCGCGCGCGATGCGGACCCGCTTCTCGGCGCTGGGGATATGGTGGAGGGTCCGCATGTTGTGCAGGCGGTCCGCGAGCTTGACCAGCAGCACGCGGATGTCCTCGGACATCGCGATGACGAGCTTGCGGAAATTCTCGGCCTGGCGGCTCTGGTCGGACTGGAGCTCGAGACGCGACAGCTTGGTGACGCCGTCGACCAGCCGCCCGACCTCCGGCCCGAACAGCCGCTCGATCTCCTCGATCGTGGTCAGCGTGTCCTCGACCGTATCGTGCAGCAGGGCCGTGACGATCGAGGCGCTGTCGAGCTTGAACTGCGTGAGGATGCCGGCGACTTCGAGCGGGTGCGAGAAATACGGGTCGCCCGAGGCGCGCTTCTGCGAGCCGTGCACCTTCATCGAGAACACGTAGGCGCGGTTCAGCGCATCCTCGTCCGCGGCGGGATCGTAGGAGCGGACACGCTCGACGAGTTCGTATTGGCGGATCATGGGTCTCTAAGCCGAGCCCAAGGCCCGGCGCCACGCACCCGCGCAGCGCCGGTGGGAATTATGGTGAAGCCGGCCTGGCCTCACTCCTCGTCGCCGGCGGCGGGACCGGGTTCCTGCGCACCTTCCGCGCTCTCGACCTGCATCTCTTCCTCGGCCTCGGACGAGGCTTCGTAGGCGACGCCGGCAATGTTGGTGTCGGACGCGATGAGCTCCATCATGTCCTCTTCCGGCTCTTCGGTCTCGACATGCTTCTGCAGGCCGGTGATCAGCGACTGGCGCAGGTTGTCGATGTCGACCGAGCTCTCCGCGATCTCGCGCAGGGCGACGACGGGATTCTTGTCGTTGTCGCGCTCGACGGTCAGCGTTCCGCCGGCGGCGATCTCGCGCGCACGCTGGGCCGAAACCATCACGAGGTCAAAACGATTTGGAACCTTTACAACGCAATCTTCAACAGTTACGCGAGCCATCGAATGGGTCTCTCCGGGTCGATATCAAACCGTGAATATAAGAATCTTATCATTCGTTTGCAAGAGTTTAGGCTCGGTTTTTAAACCGGCTTCCGGCGCGGTCTGACAACCGGCCCGGGCGGTTTTGCCGGCCCGATCGGCCGCAGGCCGGGGTCGAAGGGCAGCGCCGCCAGCAATTCGCCGACCGAGCGCCCGCTGACCGGGTGCCGCCAGGCCGGCATCACGTCCGCGAGCGGGCGCAGGACGAAACCGCGCTCGGCCAGGCGCGGGTGCGGCAGGATCGGCGGCTCGTCGCCGTCCCGCACCAGCCCGTCATAGTCGAGCAGGTCCAGGTCGATCGTCCGCGCCGCATTGGCGATGCCGCGGACGCGCCCGAGCGCCGCCTCGACCGCGTGCAGCGTGCCCAGCAGCGCCACCGGCCCCTGCTCGGTGCCGACCGCCACGACGCCGTTAACGAAATTCGGCTGGTCGGACGCCGGTACGGGGGTCGATTCATACCAGCGCGACCGCCCGATGATGGCGACGCCGGCCGCCGCAAGCCGGCCAAGGGCAGCCTCGCACTGGGCCAGGGGCGGGCCCGCCGGCCCCGGCAGATTGGCGCCAAGAGCAACGAGAATCATCGAGTCGACATTTATGCTTGTCGCGAGTCGGAGACCCGCCTAATTTTCGACACGGTTGGATATTCGCGAGAAATAACGGTCACTTGTCTATCGAGGCTTCGACGATGGCTTTCTATCCGGAAGAGCGGCTTGCCCTGTTTATCGATGGCGCCAATCTCTATTCCGCCGCCCGCGCTCTTGGCTTCGACATCGATTACAAGCGTCTGCTGGGCGTCTTCCAGGGCAAGGGCCGCCTGATCCGCGCGTTCTACTACACCGCCTTCGCCGAGGACCAGGAATACTCCCCCATCCGGCCGCTGATCGACTGGCTCGACTATAACGGCTTCGCGATGGTGACCAAGCCGCTCAAGGAATTCACCGACAGCTACGGCCGGCGCAAGGTCAAGGGCGACATGGACATCGAGATCGCCGTCGACATGATGGAAATGGCCGACCGGATCGACCATGCCGTGCTGTTCTCGGGCGACGGCGATTTTCGCCGCGTGGTCGAAGCGGTCCAGCGCCGCGGTGTGCGGGTGAGCGTCGTCTCCACCCTGCGCTCGCAGCCGCCGATGATCGCCGACGAGCTGCGCCGTCAGGCCGACACGTTCATCGAGCTGAGCGAGCTGATGGCGCAGATCCAGCGCAGCGAGCGGCGCGATCCGGCCACGCCGGCAAATCCCGACCGCTACTACCAGGAAAGCGAAGCCTGACCTCGCCCTGCCGGGTTGCCCGGCAACGGTCCGCCGGTCACGCCGCCGGTGCGCGGCGAAGGTTCGCGACCGTCGAGGTCGCGACCAGCGCGGCCGCGAGCACGAGAAGCGTCAGCGCGATCGGCCGCGTGAGGAATATGCCGAAATCGCCCACCGACATTTCCATCGACTGACGCAGGCTCCGCTCCAGAAGCGGGCCGAGGATGAACGTGAGCGCAAGCGGCGCCAACGGAATGTCCAGCTTCTTGAACACGTAGCCGAGCAGGCCGAAGCCCAGCATGACCGCGATGTCGAAGACGCTGTTGCTGACGCAATACGCGCCGACGATGCAGAACCCCAGGATCAGGGTCAGCAGGATCGAGTAGCGGATCCGCAGGATCGACACCCAGAGCGGGATCAGCGGCACGTTCAGGAAGACGAGGATGACGTTGCCGACGAACAGGCTGGCGATCACCGCCCACACGAATTGCGGGTGCTCGTTGAACAGGAAGGGGCCCGGCGTCAGCCCGTTCATCATGAAGGCGCCCATCAGCACGGCGATGTTCGGCGAGCCCGGAATGCCGAGCGTGAACAGCGGGATCAGCGCCGCGTTCGCATAGGCGTTGTTCGCGGTCTCGGGCCCGGCGACGCCGGCGATGGCGCCTTTCCCGAACTCCTCCGGCCGCTTCGAGACCTTTTTCTCGACCACGTAGGACATGAAGGTCGGGATGACGGCGCCGATTCCGGGGATGAGGCCGAGGAAGAAGCCAATGCCCGTGCCGCGCACCATCGCGCCGGCCGAGTCCCGCATGTCCTTCCCCGTCGGCATCAGCTTGCGCAGCTCCGTGGCGATGACCTGGCGCGCGCCCGCCTCCGCCGTGATGAGGATCTCGCTCACACCGAACATGCCCATCATCACCGGCACGATGCCGAAGCCGTCCAGCAGTTCCGGCACGCCGAAGGCGAAGCGCGGCGATCCAATCACCGGATCCAGCCCCACCATGCCGATCAGCAGGCCGATCACGGCCGAGATCAGCGCCAGAACGATCGAAGACCCGGCCAGCCCGGTGACAAGGGACAGGCCGAGCACCATCAGGGCGAAGAACTCCGGCGGTCCCACGCGCAGCGCCAGCTCCGCCAGAGGCAGGGCGACGACGACGAGGCCCAGGGTCGCGATCGTGCCACCGACGAAGGACCCGAACGCGGCGACAGCCAGGGCCGCGCCGCCCCTGCCCTGCTTCGCCATCTGATAGCCGTCGACGCAGGTGATCGCCGACGCCGCCTCGCCGGGCGTGTTGATCAGGACGGATGTGATCGTCCCGCCATACTGCGCGCCGTAATAGATGCCGGCGAGCATGATGATCGCCGGCGTCGGTCCCAGCGAGACGGTCAACGGAATCAGCATCGCCGTTGCACCGGCGGCGCTGATTCCAGGCAGCACGCCTATGAGCGTGCCGATCGCGCAACCGATCAGCGCGAACAGAAGGTTGGTCGGCTGGGCCGCGACGGCGAAACCGCCGAGGAGAAGCTGCAGGGTCTCCAAGCCGCCCTCAGATTCCGAACGATCCGACCGGCAACGGCACGCTGAGCCAGCGCACGAACAGCTCGTAGGCGCCGAAGCTGCCGAGCGCCGTGACCGCGGCAACAGCAAGCCAGCCGGGACGGTTGAGGCTCACGAGCAGAAACGGGATCAGGCCGAGCATCGTCAGGCGGAACCCCAGCACCGGCATCAGCACAACGGTTGCCGCAAGCCCCGCAACGATCGCGGCGATGCGCAGCACGCCCGCACGGTCCGGCACGAAATCGGCGGGCATGGAGGCGGACCCACGGAACGTCGCCTGGACGAGGAGGATCACCGCGAGCCCGCCCAGGATGAGCGCCAGCCAGAATGGGAAGAAGCCGGGCCCGGGTCCGAGCCGCGTGTAGTACCGCAACTGCAGCGCTTCATAGGCGACAGCGCCTGCCGCCAGCAGGAGCACCCCGCCGGCGACCTGATAGACGCGCCGCATCGTGCGCACGGACATCCCGGGCCCTGCCTGGCGCTATTGCTTCCCGAACGCCATCAGCGGCTTGATGGTCGCCTCGACCTGGTCCCAATAGGCCGTGGTCTCGGCCGGTCCCATGAAGCGCATGGTCATTCCGAGCTGCTCGATCCGGCCCTTGTGCTCGTCCGACGCCGTCACTTTCTGAATCGCGCTCGCAAGGCGATCGACCACAGGCTTGGGCGTGCCCGCCGGCACCGACAGGACTCGCGTGATGTGCGATTCCAGCGCGTAGCCCTGCGAAGCGAGCGTCGTCACCTCGGGCGCGTAGGGCGTCGGGACCTTGTCCATCACGCCGAGGAAGCGGACCTTGCCCGCCTTCGCCGCCGACGTGAATACGCCGAGCGTGCCCATGTAGAAGTCGACATGGCCGCCCAGCACCGCGGCCATCGCCGGCGCGCCGCCGTCGAACTGCACCTTGGCGAATTGCACACCGGCCATCTGCTCGAGCTGGAGGATGCCGAGATGCTCCGGTCCGAGGATGCCGACAGCGGCGCCCTTGATCTTGCCCGGACCGGCCTTCGCGGCTTCGACCAGATCGCGCGCCGTCCGATACGGGCTGTCCGCGCGCACGGTCAGAAGCTGCGGGTCGGAGACGTGCATCGCCACGAACTGCAGGCTCTGGCGGTTGAAGATCGCCTGACGGTCCGGGTCCAGATAGATCGTGACCGTATGCGGCAGGACCGTGTAGCCGATTGTGTAGCCATCGGGCTTGGCGCGCACCAGCTCGGTGATCGCGACCTGCGAGCCGGCGCCCGGCCGGTTGATGACCTGGAACGGCACGCCGAGCTCCTTCTCGAGGCCCGCGGCGAGCGCCCTGGCGCCGACATCGGTGCTGCCGCCCGCGCTGAACGGCACGATCAACGTGATCGGCTTGCCCTGCGCCGGAAAATCCGCCGCATGCGCCGGCATCGCGGCGGCGCCCAGCAGCGCGGCGACCGCGCCGAAAATCCTCGAAAGCCTCGTCATGACATTCCCTCCACTTCGTTTACTTGCTTCAAGAATCGTTGCGGCCTAGAGGATTGCTCCCTTGGCCAGAAGATGGGCCCTCAGCGCGGAGGCGCTGACCTTGCCGGGCGAAAGATCGGCCTTCGCGGCCATCGCCGCCGCCGCGCCCGCGGCTTCGCCGATCGCAAAGGGTGTGGGCGTGATGCGCAGGGCTGCCGCGGCCTCGTGCTCGGCTGAGATGCATCGCCCGGCGAGCAGCAGGCCATCCAGGCCCATCGGCACGAGCGCGCGGTAGGGAATCTCGAACGGCCGCTTGAGCGCCATCCAGGTGCTGTTGCCGCCATGCGGATTGTGGATGTCGATCGGATGCACGCCGCGCGCGATCGTGTCCGGAAAGGAAGCACCCGATGCGACCTCGTCGGCCGTCAAGACGTGTGCGCCGACAATATGACGCGACTCGCGCACATGCACGCCGCCGCCCGTCTGCAGCACGATCGCGTCGCGAAACCCGGGCAGCGTGCGCAGGAACGGAACCAACGAGGCGACCTGCCGACGCGCGGCGCGCTCGGCGCCGGACAGCGCAGCGCTATCCGTCGCATCGATTCCGTGGACGCGCGTCGCGTTGACGAGCATCTCGTCCGGGCGCCCGCTCGGCAGCAGGCTGATCGCGTCGCGGCCGAGGTCCAGCGCGCCGCGCTGCTTCGCGGCCGCTATCGGCCCCAGAAATCCGGAGCACGAGATGTAGGGCGACGGCGGGGCGCGGTCGTATCCGGAATCGAGGAACGCGTACCAGTGGAAATCGCCGGGATGCTCTTTGACATAGGCGCGGATCTCGTCGCCCCGGACCTGCCCCACGCGCACATGCAGGGTGACGGGCATCGCCATGCCATCGGGCGCCCGGCCCGAGCGATAGGCGGCGCCAGCGCGGGCCGCGATGTCGCCGTCGCCGGTTGCGTCCACGACCACGCGCGCGAGAAAGGCCTCGCGGCCTGACTTACTTTCGACGATCACACCGACGACGCGGTCGCCGTCCATGACCGGCCCGACGACCTGCGCGTGAAGTTCCAGATCGGCGCCGCTTTGGTCGATCAGCTCAAAGCACACCGCCTTCAGCGTCTCGGCATCGATCGGCGTCACGCTGCTGTTGACGCCCCATGGCGGCCGGCCGGATGCGCGCAGCGGTCCGGGTGAGCCGCCCTTCACCACGAGGCCGTCCAGCATCTCCCGCCAGATGCCGCCGGCGACCGGCGTGCCGTTGGGATCGTGAAACGTGCAGACCGGCTCCGCCAGCCATGCCGTCAACAGGCCGCCGAGGAAGCCCAGGCGCTCGACGAGGCAGACCTTCGCGCCGGCGCGCGCTGCCGCGATCGCGGCCGCCACCCCGGCCGTGCCGCCACCGGCGACCAATACGTCCCACGTGCCGCGCACGGGGATCGTGGCGCGCTCTTCGGCCACCGCCCCTTCAAGCAGGCGCGCGTGCCGCGTCACCGTCCGCGCGACATCCGTCGTCATAGTTCAACTGCCATACTGCGCTGGGTCATTCTCGGGACGGCGCGCTCGATCTGTTTCAATCTAATATACTAGAACTGTATCCACTCGATCCGCAAAATACCAATGCTGATCTCCACCTGTTTTAGTTGCAGTGGATGTAGTATATTAGATGAACCAAGCGTGAGGCCGGAGACGGGATGAAGAAGGGAGCAGCAGCCGTGCAACCGTTGACGGCGCGGCCCGTGACGGCCGGGTCCGCAGGTGCGTGGCGTACCATCCACAACGAGCTGCGCACGCGGATCGTCTCGATGGAGCTCAAGCCCGGCGCGGCGCTCATCGAAGCCGAGATCGCCGCCCATCACGGCGTCAGCCGGACACCGGTGCGCGAGGCCTTGTTGCGCCTCGCCGATGAGGGGCTGGTCACGGTTTTCCCGAAATCCGGGACATTCGTTGCGCGCATTCCGCTGCGCGCGCTGCCAGAGGCGATGTTCATCCGCAAGGCGCTCGAATGCATGATGGCGCGGCTGGCGACGGAACGCGCGACGAAAAGCCAGGTGCTGAGTCTCGCCGTCTGCCTCGAACAGCAGCGCGAAGCAGCCGGCGCCGACGACAAGGACGCCTTCCACCGCGCCGACGAGGCGTTTCACGCGCGGATCGCCGACATCGCCGGCCATCCGCAGGCGTGGCAGCACATCCTGCAGATCAAGACCCAGGTCGACCGCTTCCGCCGCCTGACGCTGCCGCTGCCCGGACGGATGCTGACGGTGATCGGCGATCACCAGGCCATTTTCGATGGAATACGCGATCGCGATCCGGCGCGCGCCGAACTCGCCGTCGGGCGGCATCTCGATGCCGTCCTCCCGGCCCTCATCGAGGCCGGCGAGTCGAACACCGAGTATTTCACCGAGAGCTGACGCCGGCTTGCGACCGGGCGCCGCGCGGGTCAGTCGTCGCCCTGGCCGCTGCCCTGGGGCGCGTCGCGGAGCCGCACGCAGACCGCCTGGGCGACCTGCATCCAGAGCTCGGCCGCCTCCCGGAAGCCTTCGGCCGTCAGAAGGTGGAAGCGCTCATTCGCCTTGGCAGCCGCCTCCGGCCCGTACTTCTCGACGAGAATGCCGGCCGCCCTGTGGATCAGCTTGTCGTCAACCATGCGCAAATGCGTCGCATCGATGGGCGATTGAGATGGTCTGAAACATCCGCTGTCAGCCTCTCACACGCAAGCGGAGCCATTTTGCCCGCGCAGCCCGCCGAATCGGCCGCGCCGATCCGTCGCTGCAAGGTCGAGCCATACGCTGCTGGCATCCGGGCGTTGACACGCAAATCGGGCCGGCGCGTGCAGGTTGAACCCGCGGGCGGACCATGGCGTTCTTCCCTCAAAATGCACATGTGCCCGTCAATGCAGCGTTAACGCGTCTCCACCCTGTGTTAATATCGCCGGTGAATCGGATGCTTTTTCTGATGCACAGCTACCCAATCTGGTTACCACCTTCGCGGGCGCCTACCAGCCTTCCCACGCACGAGACCGGGGCAATCCCCCTGTGGCAGAAAAACCACGCGTCTTGGGAAAGCGAAGCATGACGGTTCGCGCGCAGGTGCGATGATGGACGAAGACGACGATCGCGGCACCGTGCCGACCGCGGAGATGATCGAACATCTCGCGCGACGACTCGTCGATCGCTACGGCACCGATGCCCCGGAAGAGGCCGACCACATCGTCAAGCTGCTGACCGAGGACGGCAACCCCGACCAGGCCAGCGTCTGGACGCAGGTGCAGGAAACCTGCAAGCGCCTCCTCGCCAAGCCGTCGCGCGAATACTCGCGCAAGCCATAGACCGGTGGCGCGCGTCCTTCCGTCCGTGCAGGCGCCGGCGGCGCAGGGCTTCGCGGCGCCGGACCGCGACTGCCCGCTCTGCCCGCGACTCGCAGCCTTCCGCTTGGAGAATCGGAAGGCGTTTCCGGCGTGGCACAACGCGCCGGTGCCGAGCTTCGGCGGCATCGATTCGCCGCTGCTGGTCGTCGGCCTCGGGCCGGGCCTCAAGGGGGCGAACCGCACCGGCCGCCCGTTCACCGGCGACTACGCTGGCGACCTGCTGTACGCGACGCTGCTCAAATTCGGGTTCGCCGAGGGCACGTACCAGGCGGGGCGCGAGGCAACCGCCTGGGCTGGCGACAGCCTGCAGCTCAAGGATGCGCGCATCACCAACGCCGTGCGCTGCCTGCCGCCGCAGAACAAGCCGCTGCCGGCCGAGATCGCGACATGCCGCCGGTTCCTGACGGCGGAGATCGCGGCCATGCCCTCCTTGCGCGTCGTCGTGGCGCTGGGCCGCATCGCGCACGATGCCGTGCTGACCGCGCTGTCGCTGAAGCCGTCGCGCTACAAGTTCGCCCATGCCGCGCTGCACGAGCTGCCCGGCGGGATCGTGCTGGCCGACAGCTATCACTGCTCGCGCTACAACACGAACACCGGCGTGCTGACCACGCCGATGTTCGAGTCGGTGTTCGAAGCCGTACGGCGGCGGCTGGGCGGCTAGAACCGGCCCGCCTGGAAGTCCGCGATCGCCTCGCGGATCTGCTGCTGCGTGTTCATCACGAACGGGCCGTACTTCGCGACCGGCTCGCCGAGCGGCCGCCCGGCCACGAGGATCAGGCGCCCCGCCTCGCCCGCGCTGCGCAGGCGCACGACATCGCCGGCACCAAGCGCCGCCAGCTCGCCGCGCGCAACGGACCGCCCGCCGATCTCGACCGCGCCTTCGAACACATAGGCGAAGGCGGCGTGCCCGGCGACCAGCGGAACGTCGAACGCGGCGCCCTTCTCCAGCGCGATGTCGAGATAAACAGGCTCGGTGGCCACGGCGCGCACCGGCCCCTCGACGTCGCCGACCCGGCCGGCGATCACGCGAACGCGGGCGCCGCCGACAGTCGTCTCGGGAATCGCCTCGGGCGCGAACTCCTGGTAGCGCGGCTCGATCATCTTGTCCTTGGCCGGCAGGTTGACCCAGAGCTGGAATCCCCACATCAGGCCGTCCTCCTGCTCCGGCATCTCCGAATGCACGATGCCGCGGCCCGCGGTCATCCATTGCACGCTGCCGGGCCGCAGCAGGCCGACATTGCCCTTGTGGTCGCCGTGCCGCATCCGGCCGGCGAGC
>JAESGS010000297.1_pt1 | contig 54749 bp, 51 predicted proteins | sample 9269761 | NCBI WGS metagenome assembly JAESGS01 (sample SAMN15741799, study PRJNA653493) | algae metagenome | isolation source: Cyanosarcina radialis HA8281-LM2 and co-occurring heterotrophs from damp... | place: USA: Makauwahi cave, Hawaii | collected 2011-01-06 | reverse complement strand
CTCGCCAGGTAAAGCGCTACAAGAATCCCAAGACCGGCGAAGTTGTCGAAACCAAAGGCGGCAACCACAAAGTCTTGAAAGCTTGGAAAGAAGAGTTCGGCGCTGACGTCGTCGAAAGCTGGCTGCAATAACGATTTACAGAACCGTCGGCGCCGTTTCACTAATGGCGCCGACGCCGTCCAAGGCGTCGCCCGCTCCCCCGCGCCCATCTACGACTTAGCTTGTTTGCCATCAGACCTAGCGCCAATAGGCTGAATCCATTGGGATGGCGCTATGGCATGGAGCAATGAAAACACTATTCTTGCTGATGACTCAGTATGACGGACAAGCCGTAATTCCTATCGAATGGGTATGCCGAGATTTCCTTGGCCTTTCGGTAGACAAGTTCAAACGCAAGCGCCTGATGGGAGAAATAGACCTTCCAGTGATGCGACTAGGCGCGAATTCGCAGAAGGCCAACCTTGGCGTGCATTTGGAGGATCTCGCTGCCTATATCGATAGACAGCGAGAAGCTGCAATCAGAGAGCAGGATCAGTTGATGGATCGACGGCGCCTCGCCTGAAGCGCCCCCCTCGCTCCTCTGGAGAATCAGGCGCTACCCGCGCGCCCAGCACTACAGGGGCTCCGATGATCCTCTCCAACCAGGGCCAATCCTTGTAGGGATCTCCTCGTCCGTTCAAATGGGTATAACGACGCATGGAGTTCCAGTCGCGATGCCCTGACACGCTCGCAACCCTCGGTATATCCCAGTCCATCTCGAAAAGCCGGCTCACGCCATCATGGCGCAGATCATGGAAGTGCAGATCCTTGATAGCCAGAAACTTGCAGGCACGAGTGAAGGCTGCAGAAATCGAGTCCGAGCAGTACGGGAATATCTCTCGGCAAGACTTAGGCATGCTCTGAATAATCTGCCAAGCCTCGTCCGGCAGATGACACCAGACATCATTGCCAATCTTCTGTCCGGGATTTTTCATATCCCGGATAAGCACCGCCTGCCGCCGCTCATCCAGATCCTCCCAGCGAATCCGCGTGATTTCCTCCTGCCTACGCGTCGAGAAGATCGCAAAAGCTATGACCTTGGGCATGTGGATCGCGCTAGGCCTGCGCGCCTGGAGATCGAAAAAGTACGCAAGCAATTTGCCCAACTCATCCCCGCTCGGTCTCCGATCACGCTCTCGACTCCGAGTCACCATGCCCAGCTTACGCAGCACCTTGCGCGCATCAGTCATAGCGCTCGCGTCGATCTCGTACCCCCAGGCGGGCTTAGCGACAGACAGGACCGCGCCAAGGTGCGCGAGATCGTTCCCAACGGTTTGGGCCTGAACGCCGCCGCCCTCCTTGCCCATTCGCCATTGGGCGTACTCAACCAGCTTCTGGCTTGTCAGATCGACATCAGCGACCTGGCCTAGCCAGGTTCCACAGATCGCCTTCAAGGTGGCTCGCTTCGTTGTTCCGAGAGGGCGGATCAGTTCGTACTCCTCCAGATAGCGCTCAATGATTTTCTTGAGCGGCACATCTTCCCGCGAAGCCTTTTCGAGAGCACCGGGCAACGCAAGCTCGGCCTCCCTCCTCATCATCCAGGCGCGGGCAACCGACTTACGGTCGAAGGATTGGCTTTCTTGGTAGACTATGACTCCCTTGCGGCGCAGCCGAATCTGAACCGTGTACTTAGTCTGCCCGCTTTTGTTCACGCGCCGAGTGATCGTTCCCATATCGCTCATTACCAGTGCTAAAAATGCATTTACCAGTGCTAAATTTTAGCACCACATGCGCGAAAACGGGCAAAAACAAGCCTTTTCGGCCTTCAATCGATCTGAACAAATGCCTCTAGAATCAGCCTCAAACCCAGTCACCACGCGCCATGCCCTGTCTCGCCGTTTCTCCGTGGCGCCGATGATGGATTGGACCGATCGCCACTGCCGTTTCTTTCTGCGCCAGCTGTCGCGCCACGCCCTGCTGTATACCGAGATGGTCACCAGCGGTGCGCTGATCCATGGCGATCGCGAGCGCTTCCTGCGTTACAGCGAGTGCGAGCATCCGCTGGCGTTGCAGCTGGGCGGCAGCAACCCGCAGGACCTCGCCGCCTGCGCCAAGATGGCCGAGCAGCATGGTTACGACGAGGTCAACCTGAACGTCGGCTGCCCCAGCGACCGGGTGCAGAACAATATGATCGGCGCCTGCCTGATGGGCCACCCGGCGCTGGTGGCCGACTGCGTCAAGGCCATGCAGGACGCTGTGAGCATCCCCGTGACGGTCAAGCACCGCATCGGCATCAACGGCCGCGACAGCTATGCCGAGCTGTGCGATTTCGTCGGCCAGGTGCGTGATGCCGGCTGTCGCAGCTTCACCGTGCACGCGCGCATCGCCATTCTCGAAGGCCTGTCGCCGAAGGAGAACCGCGAGGTGCCGCCGCTGCGCTACGAAGTCGCCGCCCAGCTCAAGCAGGATTTCCCCGACCTGGAGATCATCCTCAACGGTGGCATCAAGACCCTGGAAGAATGCGAGGCGCACCTGCAGACCTTCGACGGCGTAATGCTCGGCCGCGAGGCCTACCACAATCCCTTCCTGCTGGCGCAGGTGGACAGCCGCCTATTCGGCGCCGCGGACAGCGGCATCTCCCGCATGGACGCCCTGCTCGCGCTGCGCCCCTATGTCGAGCAGCACCTGCGCGAAGGCGGCACCCTGCATCACATCACCCGCCATGTGCTCGGCCTGGCCCAGGGTTTCCCCGGCGCACGGCGCTTCCGCCAGTTGCTGTCGGTGGACATCCACAAGGTCAAGGACCCGCTGGCGCTGCTCGATCAGGCCGCCGAGCTGCTGCGCGGGCACTGAGCCAGCGGCAGCGGTTCGCCGGCTTTGCTCAGCTGGCGGTGCAGCTCGCGGCTGGGGATACCCCGCTCGTCATCGGCGCCGGACAGCGCCTCGACCACCTTCAGCTGCGACATGCAGCAGCGCAGCCCGCACGCGCAAACATTGTCAGCGCGACAGCCCTCGCTGCCCGTTGAGCCGCCCAGGCACCTCGGGTAAGGTCGTGACATCCGCAACGACAAGGCTCCGTCATGACCTCCAAGCTGGAACAACTCAAGCAGTTCACCACCGTGGTTGCCGACACCGGCGACCTCGACGCCATCGCCCGCCTGCAACCGGTGGATGCCACCACCAACCCCTCGCTGCTGCTCAAGGCCGCCGCGCTGCCGCGTTACGCCGAGCTGCTGGGGCGCGCCGTGACAGCCGGCCAGGGCGACCTCAGCCTGGCCTGCGACCACTTCGCCGTGGCCGTCGGCCAGGAGATCCTCAAGGTGATTCCCGGGCGTATCTCCACCGAGGTGGACGCCCGCCTATCCTTCGACACCAACGCCACCCTGCGCCGCGCCGAACGCCTGATCGGCCTCTACGAGCAGGCCGGCATCGGCCGCGAGCGGGTGCTGATCAAGATCGCCTCGACCTGGGAAGGCATCCGCGCCGCCGAACAGCTGGAAAAAGCCGGCGTGCAGACCAACCTGACCCTGTTGTTCGCCTTCGCCCAGGCCCAGGCCTGCGCCGATGCCGGGGTGTTCCTCATCTCGCCCTTCGTCGGGCGCATCTACGACTGGTACAAGAAGGCCGAGGGCCGCGACTTCGTCGGCGCCGAGGACCCCGGCGTGCAGTCGGTGGCGCGCATCTACGACTACTACAAGGCTAACGGCTACCAGACCGTGGTGATGGGGGCGAGCTTCCGCAATCTGGGCCAGATCGAACAACTGGCCGGCTGCGACCGCCTGACCATCAGCCCGGAGCTGCTGCAGCAACTGGCCGACGACCAAGGCCAACTGAGCCGCCGACTGGCCCCCGGCGCCGCCGGCGAAACCCGCCGCAGCCTGGATGAAAGCGCCTTCCGCTGGGCGCTCAACGAAGACGCCATGGCCACCGAGAAACTCGCCGAAGGCATCCGCCTGTTCGCCCGCGATCAGGAAAAGCTCGAAGCGCTGCTCGCTGCCAGGGCCTGAAACGCAAAAAGGGGCGCCCGCATGCGGGCGCCCCTTTGCATTGTTCGCCTGTCAGTGCCGTTCGAGGGCGCTGACCAGATCGTGGAAGGCCTCTCGGTTGGAGTCGTTGAGCCCCATGAGGATGCGGTGGGCCTCCAGCACCTTGGCCTTGACCACCTCTTCGGACTGATCCTGCGACGGCAGATCGTCCAGCGCCTCCGGGCACGGCACCGGCCGGTCGACGATATTGAACACCTGATCGAAGCCCATCGACTGCAGCAGGCGGGTGATGTCGTCGTGGGTGGTGACCACGGTGGGCAACAGACCGACCTTCTGCCGCGACAGGATCGACAGCTTGGCCAGCAGGCCGAGGGTGGTGCTGTCGATGCTGCGGGTTTCGGTCAGGTCGATGACGATGGCCGAGAAATTCAGCGCGGTGAAGATCTTTTCAATCGTGGCATCCAGCGCCGAACAGAGCGTCAGACGCACTTCGCCGACGAATTTGAGGACGAAGGTCCCGTCCTGCTCGGCGAATTGGATACGACCGGGGCTTATCCCAGGATTCATGCAAGGTTCCTGCTTAACACCAGCAAGGCGATATCATCCGGCATCTCGCCCAGATTGGCCAGACCGAGAACTTGACGCAAACCGTCTAGACTGCCGCCAGCCTGGCTAACCAGTTGTGGCAGCGCCAATTCCTTGTCCTTCAGCGTCTCGCCCGGCAACAGGTCGAGAATGCCGTCAGACAACAGCGTCAGGCTGAACGACTCGGGCAGCGGCATGACGTGATCGGCGTATTCGGCCTCCTCGAACAGCCCCACCGGCAGCCCGCGGCCTTCCAGGTAACGGGCCTCGCCTTTCTCGAACAGCACCGGCAACGGCAGGTGGCCGCCGATGCTGTAGGTCAGTTGTCCGCTCTGCTCGTCGATCACCCCGCCGAGCATGGTCACGTGCTTGCCCAGCTTGCAGTTGATCAGCCCGCGGTTGATGTGGCCGAGCACTTCCGAGGGCTTGAACTCCGGCAGCAGGCCGCCGCGGCGCGACTCGTAGAGCAGCCGGGTGGTCATGAACTTGAGCAGCACGGTGACGAAGGCCGAGGACGCGCCGTGGCCGGACACGTCGGCCAGGTAGAAGGCGATGCGTCGCTCGTCGACGCGGAAGTAGTCGACGAAGTCGCCGGACAGGTACAGCGAAGGGATGATCTGGTGGGCGAAGGTCAGGCTGTCGACCTGCCAGGGCGTCACCGGCAGCATGTTCATCTGCACCTGGCGCCCGGCGTTCTGGTCTTCCTGCAACAGGTGCAGGCTGGCCTGCAGCTCGCGGTTGGCGGTTTCCAGCTTCTCGCGGTAGCGCTGGTTCTCCAGACGCAGGCGCGAGCGATCGAGGGCGCGGCGCACCGAGTGCTCGAGCACCGCCAGGTCTTCCAGGGGCTTGATCAGGTAGTCGGCGGCGCCCAGGCGCAAGGCCTCCACCGCATCGTTCATGACGCCGGCGCCGGACACCACGATCACCGGCACCTCGACGCCAAGGGCGTTGATCCGGCGGATCAGTTCGAGGCCATCGACCTGCGGCATGCGCAGGTCGCAGATCATCAGGTCGGGCTTGGCCTGCTGGAACACTTCCAGCCCCTGCAGGCCGTTGCTGGCCTGCAGCACCTTGAAGCCGCTGTCCTCGAGGTAGGCCGCGAGGCTGGCACGCACGACTTCGTCGTCATCGATGATCAGCAGAGTGGCACTGGTTTTGTGCATGGGGTATCCAGGCAAACTGCGCCGGGGCAATTGGGTGACGGCCCGTGGCGCGGCGCCGCGTAGGCGGCGTCAGGGCGAATTCAAGGGGCAGACGGTACTCCCATCCGTCGACCGATTCAAGCCGGCGCCAGTCGTCGTTCGGCGACTTTACAGGGCAAATCGGCGAGGGTTATAAGAGCCGCAGGAGAACCTTATAACAAGAGGACAGCGTCCATGAGTCAGAGCGATCGAGCGTACAGCGAGAAACGTGACTACATCCGCATGCGACTGGAAGCGCCAGTAACCCTGCACCATGGCGGGCGGGAAATTTCCGCGCTGTGTCTGGATCTGTCCAGTACCGGCATGCAACTCGAGGCCGAAGTCGCGCTGAGCATGGGCGACCGGGTCAAGGTCCACATCCCCTCCGAGCACAGTGAGCTGGCCGGCCTCGACGCCCAGGCCGAGGTGGTGCGCATCGCCGATCTGGGCGACGGTCGCCAGTCGCTGGGCCTGGCCATCCTGTCGATGAGCTGACATCTGCACTTACGAAAAAGGCGGCCAAGGGCCGCCTTTTTCATGCCCGCCAAACTCAGAAGTCGTCTTCGACCTGGCCGTCCTGCACCTTGAACTCGCGGTTCTGCAGGTAGGCGTTGCGGATGAAGATGTACTTGTCGCCGCTGATCAGCTTCTCCGCCGACAGCAGGCTGGCGCGGGTGTCGACCACATCCACGGCGCGGGTGACGTTGCGCGTCGGCACATGGCCCATGTAGGGATAGGGCTCGAGGAAGCTGTCCGGCAGCTTGCCGGTGGCGTCGCGCACGCTGCTCGGGCCGAGGAACGGAATCACCAGGTAGGGGCCGCTGCCCAGGCCCCAGGCGCCGAGGGTCTGGCCGAAGTCCTCGTCATTCTTCTGCAGGCCCATTGGCGTGGCCACGTCGAAGAAGCCGAGCAGGCCGAAGGTGGTGTTGAAGATCAGGCGCCCGGTATCCACTCCGGCGTCGTGCATCTTGCCCTGTAGCAGGTTGTTGGCCAGGTTGCCGACATCGCCCAGGTTGCCGAAGACGTTGTGCACGCCGTCTTCCAGAAACTGCGGGGTGACCGCCTGATAACCCTGCGCCAGGGGCTTCAGCGCGTAGGTGTCGAGGGTGTCGTTGAAGCGGAACATGGCGCGGTTGAAGCCTTCCCAGGGGTCGTCCTCCGAGGCGGCCTGCGCCATCGCAGGCAGCAGAGTCAGGCCGACGAGCGCCATCAGGCCGCCGAGGCGCACGATCCAGCGAGCACCGTTCACATGCATTGCAGTCTCTCCTTGAGAAAAGTAGTGTGGCGACCCGCCAGCGGCCACCGAGGCCGCGCAGTATATAGCCTGAGCCCCCTGATGGCAGCATAGCGGACAACCCCGATGATCGAGAAACTGCTTCTGCACACCGCCCATATCCCCGTGCGCTGGGGCGACATGGACAGCTACGGGCACGTCAACAACATCCTCTATATGCAGTACCTGGAAGAAGCGCGGATCGCCTGGTTCGAACGCGTCGGCGTGGCGATGAACGACGCCCCGCAGGGCCCGGTGGTGCTGCAGACCCAGCACACCTACCTGAAACCCGTGGTTCACCCCGCCACCGTGGTGGTGCAGCTGTATGCCGGCGCCCTGGGCCGCAGCAGTCTGGTGCTCGAACACCGCCTGTCGACCCTGGAAGATCCGCAGCGCTGCTATGGCGAGGGCTACTGCAAGCTGGTCTGGATCGAGCATGCCAGCGCACGCTCGGTGCCCCTGCCCGAGCACCTGCGCGCCCTGCTCGGCGGAGGCTGAGCGGCGTCATCGCCCGGTCATCCTGTGGTCATCTGCGCGCCCTAGAGTGGCCTAGACCATCGCAGGGATGACCTATGCCTCACACCGCCCCCACCGCCCTTCTATTCGAGCTGTCCGGCTGCCTGGTCGACTTCGGCGCCCGCACCCTGCCGGTCTCCTTGCAGCGGCTGCATCCCGATACCGAACTACCCGCTGGCGCTCACTGCCCCGAGCAGGCCCTGTCCGAACTGCTCGGTCGTCCGCCGCAGGCCCAGGAACGGCAGGCGCTGCAGCAGATGCTGGCGACCGTCGCCGACGAGCACGCCGAACTCACCCCCGGTGCCGCGCCGTTGCTGCAACAGCTGCAGGCTCAGGGCACGCCCTGGGCCTGGCTGGACAGCCTGCCCGCGGACGCCAGTGCGCGCCTGGCCGAGGCCCTGCCTGCGCCGCTGGCGGCCGGCGCCGGGCGCAACGCCCGGCCCTGGCCGGCGCCGGACGCCTGCTGGCAGGCACTCAGCCAGTTGCAGGTCGAGCGCCTGGACGGCTGCATCCTGGTCAGCGGCAACCCGCTGCTGCTGCGCGCCGGGCTCAATGCCGGCTGCTGGACCATCGGCCTGGCCGCCTGCGGCCCGCTGTGCGGCCTGGCGCCGGCCGACTGGCAAGCCCTGAGCGGCAGCGAGCGCGAACGCCTGCGGGCGCAGGCCACGCTGCAGCTTTATCGCCTGGGCAGCCACTCGGTGATCGACCACCTCGGCGAAATCGGCCCGAGCCTGGCCGATATCGGCATGCGGCGCAGCAAGGGGGAAAAGCCCTGAGGCGGTTTGATCGAGATCAGGCAAAGCCGGCAGGCTTGGAGTACCCTTGAACACAGGTAGAAACCTTCGACCGTAGATCGAGGTCAATGCCTATGCCTTCAGACAAGGGAGAACCCCATGCCAGCACGCGACCTGCAGCAGCAACTGGAAACCCTGCGCGATCAACTGGCCCAGGATCCGCCGCTCAGCGAGGAAGAACGGGCATCGCTCTACGTCCTGACCCAGGAGATCGAACTGCAACTGGCGCGCCAGGCGGCGGCCGCCCCCGACGCCACCCTGGTGGACGGCGTCAACCTCGCGGTGGAGCGCTTCGAAGCCAGCCACCCGACCCTCGCCGGCACCCTGCGCAACATCATGCAGAGCCTGGCCAATATGGGCATCTGAACCGGCCAGCGGGCTCGCTGCACGCCAGGAGCATCGCACAGACCGCAACCCGGATTGCATCCGGGCTACGACGCCGAATGCCGCTCGCCCGCTGCCGGGGCAGCGGCATTTTTCATCACTGGATTTTTCCGGACACCCAGGCCGCAGCATGCGCTGCAGCCGTTCCTGCCATCGACTACTGGCGCACCAGGCGGGCATTGTCCGCGGCGAGCGCCTCGGTACTGCGGTAGGGATTGATATCCAGCCCGCCGCGGCGCACGTAGCGCGCGTAGACCGTCAGCGCCTGCGGCTGCAGCAGGCGCTGCAGGTCGAGGAAGATGCGCTCGACGCACTGCTCATGGAAATCGGCATGCTGGCGAAAGCTCACCAGATAGGCCAGCAGGCTGGCGTGATCCAGCGCCGCGCCGCGGTACTGCACCACCAGGCTGCCCCAGTCCGGTTGGCCGGTGACCGGGCAGTTGGACTTCAGCAGGTGGCTGTGCAGGCTCTCCTCCAGCACGCGCTCCGGGTCGCAACGCAGCAGTTCGGGTTGCGGCTGGTCGTAGCGACTGACGCTGATGTCCAGCTCGTCGATACAGACGCCGGGCAAGACCGCCACGCCCTCGCCGGCCACCTCGGCCAGGCTGCGCAGGCGCACCGCCACCGGCTTGCCGGCCACTGCAGAGAGATCGCGCACCAGGGTCGCCTGCACCTCGTCCCAGGTCGCGTAGGACGTCTGGTTCAGCGAGTTGAGGTAGAGCTTGAAGGATTTCGACTCGATGATGTGCGGCGAGTCGGCCGGGATGGCGAACTCGCCGATGGCCACCACCGGCTTGCCCGAGGGCAGCAACCAGGACAGCTCGTAGCAGTTCCAGTAGTCCACGCCCCGGTACGGCAAGTGCTCGCCATCCAGGCCCAGCTCGGCCCATTTCGCCGCGCGCGGGATGGGAAACAGCAGCGCAGGGCTGTACTCGGCGATGTACTGGCTGGACTTGCCCAGCGGGGAGTGTTCGGCGGGGTGCTGCATGGCGGGGGATCCGGGTCGGCAAAAACCCGGGGAGTTTAATCGCTTTGCCGCCAGCTTGTCGTTGCCGTGCGATGGCCGCCAGGGCTGCCGGCCCCGCATGAGCGCGCTGGAGATCACCCCGAGCCGGCCCAAGGGCCGCGCGCGCCCTGACATTCCCGGACGTTGCCGCTCGCCAGCCGGCCGTTCGGCGCAATTGCCCGACAGAGTGAACGCCCGTACACTGCGCGGCCTTTTTCCCTGACGGTCGTACCAATAATGCTCTTCGTTCTGCGCATGCTGCTGATGGGCGTGCATTTCATCCTCGCCGGGCTGGTCGGCCTGCTGATTGGCCTGTGCCGACCGTTCAACCCGGACAACAGCCGCCTCTGCGCTCGCCTCTATTCCCTGCCGGCCCTGTGCCTGCTGCGCCTTAAGCTTAAAACCGAGGTACGCCCGCTGCTGGAGCATCGGCGCGCCTGCGTGATCATCGCCAACCACCAGTCCAACTACGACCTCTACGTGCTCGGCCGCGTGGTGCCGCGGCGCACCGTGAGCATCGGCAAACAGAGCCTGAAGTGGCTGCCCTTCTTCGGTCAACTGTACTGGCTGGCCGGCAACGTGCTGATCGACCGCAGCAACCCGGCCGCCGCCAAGCGCGCCATGCTGACCACCACCGAAACCCTGCGTCAGCGCGACACCTCGATCTGGGTGTTCCCCGAAGGCACGCGCAACCTGGGGCGCGGCCTGCTGCCGTTCAAGAAAGGCGCATTCCAGATGGCCATCGCCGCCGGCGTGCCGATCATCCCGGTGTGCGTCAGCAACTATGCCAAGGCCATGCGCCTGAATCGCTGGGACAGCGGCCGCATCCTGATCCGTTCGCTGCCGGCGATCCCCACTGCCGGCCTCAGCCTGGACGACATGCCCGCCCTGATCGAACGCTGCCAGCAGGCGATGAGCGACTGCATCGCCGCCATGGATCGCGAGCTGGCGCAGGCCTGACGCGATAAAGCATCAGCCTGATCGATAGTTACTCTTAAGATCATCCATTATTCGTTCGAAATGACTTGAGCGACTCTGTGCCCACGCGATCCCATCGACGTGGAGCACAGAAATGTCCAACCTCGCTCAAGCCGCCCGCAACGGCGCCCTCGCCGCCATCGGCCTGTACCTGATCATCACCTCCATTGTGCTGGCGCTGAGCTACGCCAGCCTGCAGCAGAACGCCCCCAGCATCGACCAACCGGGGCCGCTGCACAGCCTGGCCAGCCGCTTGCCGCCGCTGCTCGGCGCCCTGTCGCGCAGCTGAAGCCGGAGCCCGTCACCATGAGAAGGCAACGCGGCCGCCTGCTACTGCTCGCCAGCCTGGCCCTGCTGACCACCCTGTTCGCCCTGCTCGGCATCGGCAAAGGTTCGGCCGGCGCCATCGCGCGTAACATCGAATGCAGCCACAAGCTGGCGCACCAACTCGACCTGGCCGAGAGCCTCAAGCTGCAGCCCGGGAATCCGCCGCCAGCGAGGAGCAGAAGGCTGTCGCCGCACTTCGTCCTGCAACATCCGCTACAAGCATGAAAAAGCCCGGCATGCCGGGCTTTTTCAGGTTGCTGGGGCGAGGACTCAGGCCTTGGCCTGCTTGCCCTGGGCGACGAAGCGCATCATCCACTCGGCCACCGTACTGCCCTGCTGGTGATGCTTCAGGCTCTCCACTCCCTGCTGGTAGACCTGCTCGCCGAGATGCTGCTGACGCAGGTCGAGCAGCGCCTTGGAGTAGTCGTGGACGAACTCGGGGTGGCCCTGGAAACACAGCACCTGATCCTCGATGTGGTAGGCGCCGATCGGGCAGAAGTCGCTGGTGGCCAGCAGCGTGGCCTTCTCCGGTAGACGGGTGACCTGGTCCTGGTGGCTGATCAGCAGTTGCAGCTCGTCCAGCGCCGGGCTCATCCAGGCCGGCTGGTTCTCCAGACGGTAGCTGTGCACGCCGACGCCCCAGCCCTGCTCCGCACGCTCGGCCTTACCGCCGAGCAGCAGCGCCAGCAACTGATGACCGAAGCAGATGCCGAGCAGCTTGTCGCCGCGCTGATAGCGCTCCAGCAGGTAGGTCTTGAGGGTCTGAATCCAGGGCTCGGCGCCGAAGGAGTCGGCCTTGCTGCCGGTCACCAGGTAGGCGTCGAACTGCTCGCTGTCCGGCGGGTAATGCCCCTCCACCACGTTATAGACACTGAACTCCGCCGCAACCGGCTGCTGGGCGAACAACTGCTCGAACATGCGGCCATAGCCCTGATACTGGTCGACCAGTTCGGGGCGGAGGATGTCAGTTTCCAGGATGCAAATACGCAGTGACATGAGGTTTCCTGAGGTGAACGCCGAGGGAGGGTGATTCGTGCGTTTTTCTTAACATATGAACCTGCCCAAGGAAATAGCGTTGCCGCTCAAGGGATGGGTTATCGCCGCCGCCCGCGACGACCGGAATCGCCGCGCCCATCGTCAAGAAAATTAGACGAACCGTTCAAGGCCCAGCCGGGAACGATACCGCCCGTCGCGCCGACTCAACGGCGCCGGGAAAGCGGCGGACGCAACCAGAATGGGCTTTCTGGTCAAAAAATGCTCAGCCGATCACAGAGCCGGGGGCCAAAGTCGACGAACGGCTGCTCAAAAATTGAACTATGGCCCTTACCATTGCTCCTACAGTCGTGGGCCCCTCCCCCGGCTTGGGCATGCGGCCCACCCCCGAGCTCCACACTCCCCCCTGAATCTGGAAGATTCCTTGACCGCAAGAGATTGCGTCGGTGGTTGGTTATTGCCCAGACAAAGGAGAACTTCTGCAACTCATAATTAGCAGAACCGTGACAAGCAACATTTATTAATCGAATAAATTCGAGTCGGCGCCAACTTAGCAAGTTCAGGTGCACGTACATCTTTTACTTATTAATTGCAGAACACGAGGTACCCCATGGATCTTTACACCTTTCTGATTTCGGCACTACAGCAAAAGGAAACCATGGAGCTGATGCGTCTAGGGATAGTCTACGTTCACCTGATCGCCTGCTGCGTGGCAGTCGGCCTGGTGCTCACCAGCGACATCGCCATGGTCAAGCAACTGCTCAAGGGCGAAGGCGCCAAGCAGTGCAGCGAACACCTGGAACATCTGAAGAACGTGGTGGGCCTCTCGCTCCTCGTGCTCTGGATCAGCGGCCTCGCCATCATCGCCCTGGATGCCTCCAGCGCCGGCATGCAGTACTTCCTCAACCCCAAGCTGCAGGCCAAGATCAGCATTGTCGTGCTGCTGACCATTAACGGCGTGGTGCTGCACAGCCTGGTGCTGCCGGCCCTGCAGAAGACCGGCTCGCTGCTCAAGCTGCCGGTGAGCATGCGCAACCTGGCGATCTTCTCCGGCGCGCTGTCCGGTGTGTCCTGGTTCTACGCAGCCCTGCTCGGCGTTGGCCGCCCGCTGGCCTGGAAATACTCGCTGGTCGAGCTGATGGCCGCCTACCCGCTGATGATCGTCGGCGGCGCCCTGGCCATGCTGGCCCTGACCAAGTGGTCGATGAGCCGCAGCGATGAGCATCATCAGAACTGGATGCAGAGCAACTACGCCCTGGCCACCCGCTGACCGAAAAGGGCGAACAGGGATGTTCGCCTTCACTTATAAAGTTGCCACTCGCGGCAACTTTACTTTTACATATAGCCCCCACCTTCGTATAACTTTCCCGCGCAACTTATAACCCCCACCCTCTTCGTCTGCGGCTCTTATCAGCGCGCTCGATAGTCACCATAAATGCCTTCGACTTCTGTCGTCCGCGCGCCTGTCGGATGATCGCGGCATCGGGCCCCTGCCCACTCGCCCAGAAGGACAATGCCATGAGCCGTTACGCCGCCCTCGCCAGTCTGTTCGCCGCCACCGCCTACCACGGCAGCAGCGCCCCACGCCCCGCTCCGGCGGACAAATCCAGCGTTAAGTGAGGCCGTCATCATGCACAGCCAGCTCAGCCTGGACGCCTACGGCGTCACCTATGCCCAATTCGACGGGCACCGCCTGCAGTTCGAAAGCGAAGCCGCCCTGCAACTGGAAGACGGCAGCATGCTGACCCTGCGCATGCCGACCCGCCACAGCGAAATACTGGCGATCCACGAAGCGGTCCGGAGTTGGCGCCAGGCCGCCTGATGCTGGCGGTCTGCTGCTGGCCGGCAACGCCCTGGCGGATCGTCCCGGCAGCGACTGGATCAGCATCGAAGATGCCCTGAGCAAGGCCCGCGCGGCCGGCTACACCGAGCTGCACAAGTTCGAGGCCGACGACGAGGGCTACTGGGAAGGCGAAGGCCTGAAGCAGGATGGCCAGCTCTACGAGTTCCGCATCGACGGCAAGAGCGGCCAGGTCACCCGCGACCAGCTGGAGAACTGATCCAGCCAATGAAAACGGCCCTTGCGGGCCGTTTTTTATCGGGCCTGCTCAGCCTCAGAAGCTCTCGCCCCTGGCGGCCTTCTCCAGCAACAGCGCCGGCGGCAGGAAGCGCTCGCCATACTGCTCGGCCAGGTACTGGGCGCGGGCGACGAAGTCCTTCACCCCGTACTGGTTGATGAACTGCAGCGCGCCGCCGGTCCAGGCGGCGAAGCCGATGCCGAAGATCGAACCGATATTGGCGTCGGCTACCGACTTCAGCACGCCCTCCTCCACGCAGCGTACGGTCTCGATGGCCTGGATGAACAGGATGCGGTCGCGCACGTCCTCCTGGGAGATCTGCGCATCAGCCTTCTCGAAGCGTGCCTTGAGCTGCGGCCACAGGTGCTTCTTGCCGCCTTCCGGGTAGTCGTAGAAGCCACCACCGGCCGCCTTGCCCGGGCGCTTGTACTCCTTGAGCATCAGGTCGATCACGGCGAACGCCGGGTGCTCGGGAATGCTCTTGCCCTCGGCGGCCAGATCCGCCACGGTCTGCTGGCGGATATGGTCCATCAGGCTCATCGACACTTCGTCGCTGATCGCCAGCGGGCCCACCGGCATGCCAGCTTTGCGCGCCTCGGCCTCGATCATCGCAGCGTTCACGCCCTCGCCGAGCATGGCGATGCCCTCGTTGGTGAAGGTGCCGAACACCCGCGAGGTGAAGAAGCCACGGCTGTCCTCGACCACGATCGGGGTCTTCTTGATCTGCAGCACGTAGTCGAAGCCACGGGCCAGGGTCTCGTCGCTGGTCCTGGCGCCCTTGATGATCTCCACCAGCGGCATCTTGTCGACCGGGCTGAAGAAGTGCAGGCCGATAAATTTGTCCGGACGCTGAACTGCAGTCGCCAGGCCGGTGATCGGCAGGGTCGAGGTGTTGGAGGCGATCACCGCATCGGCTAGCGCGGCGGCCTCGGCGGCAGCAGTCACCTTGGCCTTGAGCTCACGGTCCTCGAACACCGCCTCGATGATCAGGTCGCAGCCGGCGAAGTCGGCCTCGCTGACGGTCGGCGTGATGCGGGCGAGGAAGGCATCGCGCTTCTCCGCCGTCATCTGGCCGCGACTGACCTTCTTGTCGAGCAGCTTGGCCGAGTAGGCCTTGCCCTTCTCCGCCGCCTCGATGGACAGGTCTTTCAGCACCACCTCGATGCCGGCGGCCGCCGACACATAGGCGATGCCCGCGCCCATCATGCCGGCGCCGAGTACGCCGACCTTCTTCGTCACGTAGGGCGGGAAGCCCTGCGGGCGCGAGCTGCCGGCGTTGATCTCGTTGAGCTGGAACCAGAAGGTGCCGATCATGTTCTTCGCCACCTGGCCGCAGGTCAGCTCGGTGAAGTAGCGCGCCTCGATGATCTGCGCGGTGTCGAAGTCGACCTGGGCGCCCTCCACGGCGGCGCACATGATCTTCTCCGGCGCCGGGAAGCAGCCCTTGGTCTTGTCGCGCAGCACGCTCGGCGCGATGGCCAGCATCTGCGCGACGTTCGGCGAGCTCGGCGTGCCGCCAGGAATCTTGTAGCCCTGCACGTCCCACGGCTGCTTGGCGCTCGGATTTGCGGCAATCCAGGCGCGGGCCTTGGCCAGCATCTCCTCCGGGGTGGCGGCGATGTCGTGGATCAGGCCGGCCTTGAGCGCGGCGTCCGGGCGTACCTTCTTGCCTTCGGCCAGGTACGGCAGCGCCTTCTCCAGGCCGAGCAGGCGCACCATGCGCACCACGCCGCCACCGCCCGGCAGCAGGCCGAGGGTCACTTCCGGCAGGCCCAGCTGCACGCTGGCGTTGTCCAGGGCGATGCGGTGGTGGCAGGCCAGGCAGATTTCCCAGCCGCCGCCCAGGGCGGCGCCGTTGATCGCGGCCACCACCGGCTTGCCCAGGGTCTCCAGGCGGCGCAGCTGGCCCTTGATGCCCAGGACCATGTCGTAGAACGGCTTGGCGTCGGCCTTGGTGACCTTGATCAGCTCGCCCAAGTCGCCGCCGGCGAAGAAGGTCTTCTTCGCCGAGGTGATGATCACCCCGGCGATGGCGTCCTTCTCGGCCTCCAGGCGCGCGACGGTCTGGCCCATGGCCTCGCGGTACACCGCGTTCATGGTGTTGGCGCTCTGGCCGGGCATGTCGATGGTCAGGACGACGATATTGTCCTGACCCTTTTCGTAACGGATGGCGTCAGTCATTTTTCTTATCTCCGCCTCAAACTCGTTCGATGATGGTGGCGATACCCATGCCGCCGCCCACGCAGAGGGTGGCCAGGCCGTAGCGCAGCTCGCGCTTCTCCAGCTCGTCGAGCAGGGTGCCGAGGATGGCGCAGCCGGTGGCGCCCAGCGGGTGGCCCATGGCGATGGAGCCGCCGTTGACGTTGACCTTGCTCTCCGGCACGCCCATGTCCTTCATGAACTTCATCACCACCGAGGCGAAGGCCTCGTTGACCTCGAACAGGTCGATGTCGTCGATGGCCAGCCCGGCCTTGGCCAGGGCCTTGCGCGTGGCCGGGGCCGGGCCGGTGAGCATGATGGTCGGGTCGGTGCTGGTCACCGCGGTGGCAACGATGCGCGCACGGGGCTTGAGGCCCAGCTCCTTGCCCTTGGCCGCGGAGCCGATCAGCATCAGCGCCGCGCCATCGACGATGCCGGAGCTGTTGCCCGGCGTGTGCACGTGCTCGATGCGCTCGACATGGCTGTAGACGCGCAACGCGGTGGCGTCGAAGCCCATCTGGCCCATCATCTCGAAGCTCGGCTTGAGTTTGCCCAGGCCTTCGAGGGTGGAATCGCCGCGGATAAATTCGTCGTGGTCGAGCAGCACGATGCCGTTCTGGTCGGTGACCGGGATCAGCGACTTGGCGAACGAGCCATCGGTACTGGCGCGCGCGGCCTTGTGCTGCGAGCGCAGGGCGAAGGCGTCGACATCGGTGCGACTGAAGCCTTCCAGGGTGGCGATCAGGTCGGCGCCGATACCCTGCGGCACGAAATTGGTGTGGATATTGGTTTCCGGGTCCATCACCCAGGCACCGCCGTCCGAGCCCATGGGAATGCGCGACATGGACTCCACGCCGCCGACCACCACCAGGTCCTCGAAGCCCGAGCGCACCTTCATCGCGCCCAGGTTCACCGCCTCCAGGCCCGAGGCGCAGAAGCGGTTGAGCTGCACGCCGGCGACGCTGACGTCCCAGTCGGCGACCATCGCCGCGGTCTTGGCGATGTCGGCGCCCTGGTCGCCCACCGGGGTCACGCAACCAAGGACGATGTCGTCGACCTGGCTGGTGTCCAGCTCGTTGCGCGCTTGCAGGGCGCCCAGCAGGCCGGCGATAAGGTTGACGGGCTTGACGCTGTACAGCGCGCCGTCCTTCTTGCCCTTGCCGCGGGGCGTGCGCACCGCGTCGAAAATATATGCTTCGGTCATGGCGTCCTCAAGGGTCGTGCGGCGCTCGGCAGCGCCTGTTCTTATTGAGCCTCCCTACCATAGCGCCAGGCGCCAAGCGCTCAATGACCGAAGCGCTCAGGCCCATTGACCGCTGAGCTCAGACGAACGGTCGTTTAGTCCGAGCACGCCGGCGAAGCCCAGGCGAGGCGTCTGCCTCCGGGCTCGCTGGTGGATGGCCAGAGGCCATGCATAGCCCGAAATTCCTAGCAGCTCGCTGCTAGCAACCAAGTCATCTAAAGGATCTGTGACGCCAGCCCTAGAGTTACTCCTGCACCCGTCGCGAAACGGGCGCAGGGAACCGCCGCCGGGTCATGCCGGGGCGGTGAGTCAGACCACGCTAAGGCGTGACGCTGCAGCCCGCAGTGCGCTATCGCGGGCATCCGACGCCACACCAATAACAACAAAAGGCATGCGGCCATGTTCAAACAGCCGAAATACCGCCAAGCCGGCGTAATTCTTTTCGCCACGGCGGTCGTCCTGATCCTTCCCAACCTGACCCGTCTGGTCAGCTGAACTCGTCAACCACCCCGCACGCGCGCTGTCGCCGTGGCGCGCTCAGCGCAGTGCGGGCATCCACCACGCCAACAGCAGCGGAATCAGCGCGAACGCCAGCAGGGTCGAGCACAGCACCAGGCTGGCCACCTGCTCGGGCGAGCGTCCGGCGCGCACGGCGAACAGGTAGTTGAACACCGCCACCGGCATCGACGACTGCAGCACCAACACCGCATGCACCAGCGGCGGCAGCGCCAGCAGCCAGCCGATGGCCCAGGCCAGCGCTGCGCCGCAGAGGATACGCAGCAGCCCCAGCAGCAGGCCGCTGCCGATATGCTGCACGCGGATGCTGGCCAGCGACACGCCGAGGGTGATCAGCATCAGCGGGATGGTCATGCCGCCGAGCAGGTCGACGGTATTGGCCAGCCAGCGCGGCAATTGCAGGTCGAGCAGCAACACCGGCAGCACCAGCGCCAGGCTGATCATGATCGGGTTGACCAGCAGGCCCTTGAGCGAGCGCTCGGCGCCGGACAGCAGCATGCCCAGGCTGAAATGCCCCACCGAGAGCACTAGGAAGAACGCCACCGCCAGCGCCAGGCCGGGCTCGCCGAAGGCGAACAGCGCCATCGGCAGGCCCATGTTGCCGGAGTTGGGGAATAGGTAGGCCGGCACCAGCACCTTCCAGTCGATGGCGAACAGGCGGCTCAGCAGCAGGCCGATCAGGCCCATGCCCAGGGTCACCAGCACGCAGGCCTGGGCCATCTCGGCGAAGGCGGCGCTGTCCAGCTCGGCGCGGCTGAGGGTCGACAGCACCAGACAGGGCGTGCCGATATTGAGCACCATGCGCGCGACGAAATCGGTCGGGTAGGCATGCCCCTTGCGCGCCCAGCCATAACCGATGCCAGCGGCGATCAGCACCGGGGCCAGAACAGCGAACAACTCGGCCAGCATGGGGCTCTCCCGCCAATCAAAAGGACGCATGCTAGACCGCCGAGGCGGCGCGGGCAATTGTGCTAGGGTGGCATCGACACGACGCCTCAACCCATGACGGAGCCCCAGGTTTGAACGCACTCGCGCCCCTGCTCACCCTCTTTCTGCTCGGCACCGCCCAGGCTGCCGAACTGCATATCCAGCTCGGCAGCGGCGAGCGCACCTGGCAAACCGCCGAACTGCTCGCTCACCCGCAGGCGCAGAGCGTGGAGATCGCCGAGGACGTCAGCTACAAACGCGGCATGCGCTACCGCGCCGTGCCGCTGAGCGCACTGCTCGCTGGCATCGCGCCGGGCGACCACCTGCAGGCCGTGGCCCTGGACGGTTTCGCCGCCGAGCTGCCGGCCGCCAGCCTGCTCGCCAGCCAGGGCGCCAAAGCCTGGTTGGCGGTGGAAGACCCGGCCCAGCCCTGGCCGCCGCTGGGCCAAGGCAAACCCAGCGCCGGCCCCTTCTACCTGGTCTGGACCGACCCGGCCGCCAGCCAGATCGGCCCGGAGCAATGGCCGTTCCAGGTATCGCGCATCCGCCAACTGGCGCCGGTGGCGCAACGCTTCCCCGCCCTGCTGCCGACCGCCGACGCCAGCGCCGAGGTGCAGGCCGGCTTCGCCCAGTTCCAGAAACACTGCCTGGCCTGCCACCGCCTCAACGGCGCCGGCGACTCCGCCTTCGGCCCCGACCTGAATATCCCGCACAACCCCACCGAATACCTCGGCGAGGCGTTCCTGCGCCTGTACATCCGCGACCCGCAGAGCCTGCGCAAGTGGCCGCAGGGAAGGATGCCGGGGTTCAGCGAAGCGGTGCTGAGCGAGCGGGAGCTGAGCGAGTTGCTTGGCTATCTGCAGCACATGGCCAAGCACAGGCGCTGAACCCTCGCCGGCGGGCCGAATCAGGCCGCGCCCCCGACCGCTGCAGGAGCGGCTTCAGCCGCGAGCATCGCGGGCAACTCCGCACCTACCCTGCGACTCCGCGTGGGCGCAGCCCTGGCCACCAGGCTGCGCCGCTTATCGCTAGGCTCCGCTGGCGCTGGGCTCGGGCTGCGCGACGGGCTGCGCCACGCCCTTGCCCGAGAGCAAAAAGTGCGACAGCGCCGGGATCAGAATCAACGCCCCCAGCATGTTCCACAGGAACATGAAGGCCAGCAGGATCCCCATGTCGGCCTGGAACTTGATCGGCGACCAGGCCCAGGTAATCACCCCGGCAGCCAGGGTGATGCCGACCAGCCCCACCACCCGGCCGGTGAAGGCCACGGCGTTCTGGTAGGCATCGGCCAGCGACATGCCCTGGCGCTGGTAGTGCAGCTGCACGCTGAGCAGGTACAGCGCGTAGTCCACGCCGATGCCCACGCCGAGGGCGATCACCGGCAGGGTCGCCACTTTCACGCCGATGCCCATGGCCACCATCAGCGCCTCGCAGAGGATCGAGGTGAGCATCAGCGGCAGCAGCGCCACCAGGGTCGCGCGCCAGCTGCGGAAGGTGAACAGGCAGAACAGCGCCACCGCCAGGTAGACGTACAGCAGCATGGTGCGATTGGCCTCGCGCACCACGATGTTGGTCGCCGCCTCGATGCCGGCGCTGCCCGCGGCGAGCAGGAACTGGCGCTCGGGCGTGCTGTTGTCGCGGGCGAACTGGTCGGCGATGGCCACCACCTCGTCCAGGGTCTCGGCCTTGTGGTCCTTGAGGAAGGCGATCACCGGCATCAGCGAGCAGTCGGTGTTGAACAGCTCCGGGGCGTTGACCGAGGCCTGCTGCGCCGCGTAGTTGAGCATGTCCTGGTTGCGCTGGATGCTGGCCAGCTTGGGGTTGCCCTCGAAGCTGCCGGCGGTGATCTGGCGCACCGCATTGACCAGCGACACCGTGGTCTGCACCGACGGGTGCTGCTGCAGCTCCCAGGCCAGGCGGTCGGCCAGGACCAGGGTCTGGTAGTTCAGGCAGCCTTCCGGCGCGGTCTTGATCATCACCGCGAACAGGTCGCTGGACAGCGCGTAGTGGCTGGTGATGTAGGCGTTGTCGCGGTTGTAGCGCGAGTCCTGGTGCAGCTCCGGGGCACCGCTGTCGAGATCGCCGATCTTCAGCTGCAGGCTGACCATAAAGCCGCCGATGCCCAGCAGGGCCGCCACCAGCACCGCGCCGGTGGCCCACTTGCGGGTGGTGAAACGGTCGAGCAGGTCCCACAGGCGACCGAAGCCGCGGTGCTGGGAGGCGCGGGTATCGATGCGCAGGGCCCGCGCGGCGGCCTTCTCGCCGACGCCGACGTAGGACAGCGCCACCGGCATCAGCAGCAGCGCGCTGAAGATCAGCACGGCCACGCCAATGCTGGCGGTGATCGCCAGGTCCTGGATCACCGGGATGTCGATCAGCATCAGCACGGCGAAGCCCACCGCATCGGAGAGCAGCGCGGCGACCCCGGCGACGAACAGGCGGCGGAAGGTGTAGCGCGCCGCCACCAGCTTGTGGGTGCCGCGGGCGATGTCCTGCATGATGCCGTTCATCTTCTGCGAGGCATGCGACACGCCGATGGCGAACACCAGGAAGGGCACCAGCACGGTGTAGGGGTCGATGGCATAGCCCAGCCAGGCGATGATGCCCAGCAGCCAGACCACCGCCACCAGCGAGGACAGGATCACCAGCAGGGTGCTGCGGATGCAGCGGGTGTAGAGCAGGATGATGAGCAACGAGCTGACCACCGCCAGGGCGAAGAACAGCATCACCTGGATCAGGCCGTCGATCAGATCGCCCACCAGCTTGGCGAAGCCGATCACGCGGACCTTGTACTTGCCGCTGCCCTCCTCGCCGGCCTGGCGCGCGGCGCTGTCGCCGGCGAATTCGATCTGGTCGCGCAGCTGCTCCTCGAGCACCTGGGAGAACTGGTGGTAGTCGATGCCCTGGCCGGTGGCGGTGTCGCGGTCGAGCAGCGGCACCACGATCATGCTCGACTTGAAGTCGTTGGCCACCAGGCTGCCGACTATGCCGGCACGCACGATGTTCTGCCGCAGCTGCTCGATGTCCTCGGGCTTGCCGGCGTAGTTGTCGGGCATCACCGGACCGCCCTGGAAGCCTTCCTCGGTGACCTCGGTCCAGCGCACCGCCGGGCTCCACAGCGATTTCATCCAGGCGCGGTCGACGCCCGGGGTGAGGAACAGCTTGTCGCCGACCTGCTTGAGCGTCTCCAGGTATTCGGGGTCGAAGATGTCGCCTTCGCTGTTCTCCACCACTACCCGCACCGAGTTGCCCAGGCCGCGCAGCGAGGCGCGGTTCTCCAGGAAGTTCTGGATGTAGGGCTGGCTCTGCGGAATCATCTTCTCGAAGCTGGGCCGCAGCTCCAGGCGGGTCACCGCCATGTAGCCCAGCACCAGGGTGACCAGCGCCATGAGCAGGATGAACGGCACGCGATGGTTGAACACCATGCGTTCCAGCAGGTTGCCAGTGTTTGTGTCGAAATCGCGAACATCGCGGATCACCGGCATGGTGTCTTGCTTGATATTGCCCATGACAGGGTACTCGCTCGGATTGGGGGGTTATTCGCCGGACAGGCTGCGCACGCCGCGACTGCCCACCAGGACCAGATCGTCGGCGGCGGATAGCGTGGCGCCGGCCACCGGCGACTGGCTCTGCTGCGGGATCAGGCGCAGCGCGCTGCCCTCCTCGGCCTGCAGGCGGTGCCCGGCCTGGGTGAACAGCTGGTAGCGCCCGGCGCGGTCGCGGGCGGCGGCGGTGATGCTGACCTGCAGGCCGCTGTCGAGCTCGCGCCAGTTCTGGCCGCCGTCGCGGCTGCGGAACACGTGGCCACGCAGGCCGTAGACCAGCACCTCGCCGGGCTTGCCGATGACGCCGAAGTAGGTGCCCGCGTAGGGGCTGTCCAGGGCGACGAAACGCTGGCCGGCGGCGTCCCAGCGGCGCAGCAGGCCCTGCTCGCCGACCAGGTACAGCGCATCGCCGGTGTAACCCAGGGCGGTCAGGTGCAGGCCCATGGGGTTGTCGCTGCGATCCTGCAGCGGCAGCCAGGTCTCGCCGCCGTCGCGGGTGGCGAGAATCAGGTTGAACACGCCCACGGCGAAACCGTTGCGGGCGTCGGCGAACCAGAGGTCGAGAAAGGGCTTGTCGGCCCCCTGCTCGATCAGACGCTCGCCTTCGGCCGCCAGCGCAGCCCACTCTTCGTTCTCGGGCTCGGCGGCGGCCAGGGTGCTGTAGTGGTCGTGCACCAGGGCACCGATCTGCCGGCCATCGAGCTGCTTGCGCCAGGTCAGGCCGCCGTCGGCGCTGTGCAGGATCACGCCGTCATTGCCCGCCGCCCAGCCCAGGCTCGGGCTGGCGAAATGCACGGCATTGAGATCGACGCTGACCGGCACCTGGGCCTGCTGCCAGTGCTGGCCGTCGTCGTCGGAATAGAGAATGTGGCCACGCTGGCCGACCGTCACCAGTCGGTCGCCGGCGCGGGCGACGTCCAGCAGCGGGCTGTGCACGGCCAGCGCACTGGGCTTGGCCGGCAGGTCCAGCACGTCGACGTAGTCGCTGGCCCAGGCACTGCTCTGCAGCGCCAGCCAGGCGCCCAGCGCCAGCTGCAGGTAGCGTCGGATTGCACGCATAGCGCGTTCCTCGTGAGAAAGAAGGCCCCGCCTGGCTGCACCGCAGCGGCTAGCAGGGCCGGAAAAACCAGCCCGCAGTCGTCGCCGACCGCGGGCGCTCAGCGCCGGCCGGGCCCTGCCCGGCCGGCGACCCTCAGCGGATACCGGCGCCGGCCAGCGCCTCGGGCGACCACTGGGCCTTGGACAGGGGCTCGATGTACTTGATGCCGCCGTACGGGCCGACCACGCCGTTGACGTTGTAGCTGCCGCCGATCAGGTCGTAGATGACGTGGGGCGCGGTGTTGGGCGTAGCGACGTCGTAGCTCTGGGTCAGGAAGCTGAAGGAGCCGCGGTACAGCTGGCCACCGGCGTCGTACTGATCGGAAGCCAGGGCGTTCCAGCTGTCCTCGTCGAGGTAGAAGCGGCGCTTGGCATAGATGTGGCGGGCGCCGGCCTTCAGCGTGCCCTCGACCACCCACACGCGGTGCTTCTCCCAGCGCACGAACTCCGGCGCCAGGTGATTGGGCGTGGTCAGCTGCTTGGGGTCCTTGATATAGGTGAGCTTGTAGGTGTTGTAGGGCACGAACATTTCCTGCTTGCCGACCAGTTTCCAGTCGTAGCGATCCAGCGCGCCGTTGAACACGTAGATGTCGTCGTAGGTGCCGGAGCCGGCGGTACCCGGGTTCGGCGTGTCGTAGGCCAGGTTCGGCGCCAGCTTGACCCGACGCACGCCGGGCAGGTACTGCCAGGCGCGGCGCGGTTGCTCCAGCGGATTGGCGGCGTCCTTGAGCATCAGCGATTCGCCGGCGCGGCGGGCCGGGCCGCTGTAGTACAGCTTGGTCTGGAAGTAGGTGTCCCTGGCGTCGATCAGCTTGTTCGTGTCTTCGTAGATGGGGAAGGCGTTGAACGCGGTGCCGGTGGTGGCCAGGGTGGCGACGCCGGCGGCATCGACGTTCCAGGAGTCGTACTTGGTGGTGTAACCGGCGCCCTGGAAGCGCAGCAGGTGGTTCCACATGGCCTCGGCGCCGGACTGCGGAATCGGGAAGGGAATGCCCGGCAGCACGTTCTCGATGGCGTTGCCGCCTTCCAGCGACTTGGCCCCGGTGGCGTTCTTCACCGTGTTGTCCAGCAGCGCCTGGGGCATGGTCGCGGTACGGTGGCTCGGGTAGACCTCGGCGCGGAAGCTCGGGTAGCGCTTGGCCAGTTCGTAGGTCACGGCGGTCAGCTGGTCCTTGTACTGATCGGCGTTCTTGCCGTCGATCACCAGCAGTGGCTGCTCGCCGGCGAAGGGATCGGGACGCACGGTGTCGCCGTTCTTGAAGCCTGCCGGGGCGGTGCTCAGGCCGCCCTCGAAAGCCGGGATGGAGCCGTCGGCATTGCCGGCCTTTTCGGCACCGACCAGGGTCAGGGTCTGGCCGAGCTTGGCGGCCTCGTCAGCGGATACCGCGGCCTGGGCCTGCGCAACGACCAGTGCCAGAGAGGCAGCCAGTAGGGTTTTCACGAATTTCATTGGGTGTACTCCTGCTCGTAAGCTGGGCAATTCATAGATCAGAAGGTGGTCTTGAAAGTCAGATAGAGCGCACCCCGGTCTTCGCCGGTGGCCCCACCGCCGGAGAAGGAGGCATAGCCGCCGGCGTAGCAGGTGTAACGCTCGGTACCGTCCAGGGCGTTGGGGGTCGCGCCATCGGTCGCGCCGTTCTCGCACTTGGCCGAATCGCCGAAGGAGTCGACGTACTTGAGGTCGACGTAGTACTGGTTGTAGATGGCCGCGCTCACGCCCACCGCGTAGTTGCCGGTGTCCTCGGCGCCGCCGGCGACCACCGGCGAGACGCCGTCGAGACCGACGTTGATCGACATCGGCGCGGACAGATCCACGCCCGGGAACACCTGGTACCAGGTCGGCGTGAAGTTGACCGCCAGGCCCCAGTTGTCGCGGGTCGGCTTGTCCATGCCGCGGTAGGTGTCCTTGCCCTTGTACAGCGCCTCGTTCTTGCTATCGAGGCTCAGCAGGTTGCTGTAGTACAGCTCGCCCAGCAGCGTCGCGGCGTCGAACAGCGGCGTCTCGGCGATGGCCAGCAGACCGTTGAGGGTCCAGTGCAGGGTGTCGCCGGTGGCGGCCATGCTGTCGCCCTCGCCCGGCAGGTCGGTGACCACGCCGGAACCGGCGCTGCGCGGCGGCAGCGCCCCCAGGCCGGCGGCCAGCCCGCCCGGGCCGCTGGCGCTGACGATGGCCGGGATGCTGGACAGCGGCATGTTCTTGCGGATGTTCAGGTCGCTGCCGACGCTGACCCCGGCGAACTCCTTGGACAGGCTCAGGCCGTAGATGTCGATGTCGTCGCCGTAGGACAGGTTGTAGCTGGTGCCGGCCAGGGAATCGACCAGGCGGCAGACGCCGGTGGCCGGTACGCTGACCACGCCGCCCGGCGCCACCACGCAGCTGCCCTGGGTCAGCGACAGCGAGCGCGCATCCAGCACCGCCTGCGGCAGGATGTCGGAGGTCCGGCGGTAGTAGAAACCCAGGGTGCCGTCGAGCCACTCCGGCGCCCACTTGGCCATCAGCCCCCAGTCGCCGCTGTCGTTCGGCGTGTTGTCGTCGCCGCGGCGCACGTTGGTCAGCGCGTCCTGACCGAGGAAGCCCGGTGGCGTCGCGGTGTGGCCGAGCAGGAAGGACTGCGCACCCTCGCCGAGCAGGTCGGAGGTGCCGTAGTAGGTGCCGGCCTCGGGCAGGCGGGCGGCGTCCCAGTCGAAGAAATACTGGGCGCCGAAGGTCCACTCGGAGTTCAGGGTGAAGCTGGTGGAGAGCTGGTTGCGCGGCATGAACAGCTCCTTGGCCTCGGTGCCCGGCGAGGCGGCGAGCTTGGCCAGGTCCAGGCCGGATTGGCCGTAGCTCAGCGAGTGCACCGGGTTGAGAATGGTCTCGCCCCAGAACACGTTGTGCTGGCCGGCCTTGACGCTCAGCAGCGACTCCTCGCCGACCTCGGTGCTGTAGAACACGAAGGCGTCGAGGATCTCGCCGGACGGGCCGCTGTAGTAGCGCTTGGCGTAGCGGCTCAGGTGCGGATTGCCGTTGCCCAGGCCATCGGCGCTGGCAAAGGGGCCGACCAGCGGGTGCTGGGTGGTCATGCCGCTGGCCGCGTCGTTGCCGTTGACGAAGGGGTTGGAGTTGGAGCCGGTGTTGTCGTAGGCCTTGTCGTACCAGCTGGCGGCACTGACGCGAAAACCCATGCGGTTCTGGTAGACCACGTCGAGCTCGGTGAGCAGGTCGACGCGGTTGGTGATATTGGTGCCGGCCTTGCGGAAGTTGTAGTCGCCGTCGTTGTTGTTCGGCGTGGCCAGCATGCGCTTATCGGCACTCTCGGTGCGTACGCCATAGTTGTACTTGACCGTGTTGTCGAAGCGTACGGCCCAGTCCTCGCTGCCCAGGTCGACTTCGACGGCATGGGCGGCCGGCATGGAAGCGGCGAGGATCGCCGTGGCCAGCAAGCTGCGCCGCAAGGGCCGAGTAGCGTGATTCTTATTGTTGTACATGCGTTGTCTCCGCTTGTTGTGTTTGTGGCTCTAACAACGGCTCACATCCGGTATAGCAAGGGTGCGAGTTCTCATGCTGCGGCTCAGCCGGCGGCTGGCGGCAGCGCTGGGCGACGCGGCTCCGGGGAGCCGCGCGCCTCAACAATCCAGTTCGCGAATGAAGGCCTCGGCCCGCTCCCACTCGCCGTAGCCCGAAGCCGGGTTGAGGTGGCCGACCGCACCGAGATTGACCAGTTGGCTGCCCCAGGCCTCGGCCAGGTGGCAGGCGGCTTCCAGGCTGGCCAGGTAGTCGTTGCTGCTCGCGGCGACGATGCTGGGAAAGGGCAGGCGGCCGTCCGGCAGCGGATCCCAGCCATGGGCGCGCAGGCTGTCCGGCGTCGGATAGCCCTGCGGCCAGCTGGCCTGCAGGTCCGGCGGGGTGGCCAGCAGGGCGCCCTGGATCGGGCGGCTGTAGCGGGCTGCCCAGTGCGCCACCATCAGCACGCCGGCGCTGTGGGCGACCAGGATCACCGGGCCCTCGATCTGCTCCAGCTCGCGCTGGATGGCCTCGACCCGGGCCGCACAGCTGAGCTTGTCAGCCTGCAACGGGGCAACCGAACGCACCTTGCTCAGCTTGGCTTCCAGCAGGGTCTGCCAGTGTTGCGGCACGTGTTCGCGCAGACCGGGAACGATCAGCACCGTGGCATGGGTTTGCAGCTTGTCCACATCGACACCTTTGCAGTTGGCTCCGGCTTTACAGGTAGCCGGATGGTCGTTGCAGACAACAGTAAAGAGCCGCCACCTACCCCGCTTCACATTTGGCGTCAGCCATTTCTCATTTGGTGACAGGGGCGAAATGCCCCTTCGAACGCCACCGCACAGCCTCCCGAAAAGCCCCTCCCCGGCGGCCGTTCCGGGCCGGCAACGGCGCCGCGCAGCTGGGCCGGACGCGCGCCAGCCTCGGCGCGCGCCAGCCTCACGAAGGGGTTTCAGATTGCCGGGCGGGGTCATGCCGGCGGTGGCCGCTCAGGTATCGAAGCGCGCGACCAGGGCATGCAGGGCGTGCGCGGTGGCCTCCAGCTCGCCGCCCAGGTGCGCGGAGCGCGCGGTGACCTCGGCATTCTGCTCGGCGGCCGTGGAGATATTGCCGATCTGCCGGGAAACGTCCTCGGCCACCAGATTCTGCTGCTCGGCGGCGGCGGCCATCTGCTCGGCCATCTGGTGGATGCGCTCGACGGCGGTGGTGATGGCGTCCAGCGCCTGTTCGGTTTCGCTCACCCAGGCCACCCCGGCCCGCGCTTCCTCGCTGCCCTGGCGGGCGATCTGCACCGCCTGGGCCGCCACCTGCTGCAGGCTGGCGATGATGCCCTGGATCGCCTCGGTGGACTCCTGGGTCTTCGACGCCAGAGCCCGCACCTCGTCGGCCACCACGGCAAAGCCGCGGCCCTGCTCGCCGGCACGGGCCGCCTCGATGGCCGCGTTGAGGGCCAGCAGATTGGTCTGCTCGGCGATGCTGCGAATCATGTTGGCCGCCTGCTGGATCGACTGCGCCTCGCCGGCCAGCCCGGCCACCGAGGCACTGATGCCGTCCACCGTATGCGCCAGCTTCTCGACCACCGCGCGACTCTGCCGGGCCTGGCTGCTGCCGCCTTGCGACAGCCGATTGACCTGGCGCGCCTCGACGGCGGTTTGCTGCACGTGCACGGCGACCTGGTTGATCGAGGCGGCCATCTGCTGCATGGCGGTGGCGGCCATGTCGGCCTCGACCCGCTGTGCCTGCAACGCCCGCTCGGCCTGCTGCACCAGCTGGCCGTTCTGCGAAGCCTGGCGGGCGGTGCGGGTGGCTTGGTCGCCGAGCAGGCCGAGCGCGGTACGGATGCGCGCGCCCTCGCTGATCAGCGCCAGCTGCAGCCGCGACACCGCGCCGGTGTCATCGGTGTAGGTGCGCGCCACCAGCTCATTGTCGAAGGCCTTGGGCGCCGCCAGGGCGACCCGGCGCAGGGCGCGCTTGACGAAGCGCAGGGTGGCCAGGGTCTGCGCCAGCGACAGCAGAATCACCAGCGCCATGCCTAGGCCGGCCTGGCCAAGGGCGAACAGCCAGGGCCCCAGTCCCGCGCCGAGCAGTGGCAGCAGCATGAAGCGCGCCGCCACGCCGAGGCGCTCGCCCAGCGAGACCGCCGCGCGGCCCTGGTTCAGGCGTGCATACAGCGCGCTGGCGCGGCACACCTGGTCGGCGTCCGGCTTGACCCGCACCGACTCGTAGCCCACCACCCGGCCCTGCTCGAGGACCGGCGTGACATAGGCGTTGACCCAGTAGTGGTCGCCGTTGCTGCAGCGGTTCTTGACGATGCCCATCCAGCTCTTGCCGGCCTTGAGGTACTCCCACATCTGCGCGAAGACCTGCGCCGGCATCTCCGGATGGCGCACCAGATTGTGCGGGCTGCCGATCAGTTGCTCGCGGCTGAAGCCACTGACGGCGACGAACTCGTCGTTGCAGGAGGTGATCAGCCCCCTGAGGTCGGTGGTGGAAATCAGACGTTGGTCGGCCGGATAAGTACATTCGCGGCCACTGAGCGGCATGTTGACTCGCATGGTTGCTCCTACGCGTGGTTTTCCGCACCGGCTGTGCGGACAGCTGCAACTGCGCCGCGACCAGCGCGGGCCAGAGCGACAGGAGCAGTGCCGCAAGCGCCAGTCTGGGGGCGGCGGTGCCGGGCGCGAATGCCCGGCAGACCGGTCAGGATAGTAGGAGCTCGCCCCCCGCACCGGCTTCGCTTTGGCTGCCAGGCACTTTTCATTTCATGACTAACGTTTTATAAGCTAGAGGCATGTCCAAGCCCAGCGGCCAGCCCGAGCCGCCCCGAGAGCGAGCCCCTGCATGACCGCCCAAGCCCGTGCCGCCGTGTTGACCAACTACCTGGAAGTGGCGCGCCAGTACGGCCTCAATACCCGCGTGCTGATGGCCCAGGCGGGCCTGACGCAGGCCATGCTCAACGACCCCGACCAGCGCATACCGGTCGAGGCGGCCATCCGCCTGATGGAAGATTCCGCCCGCGAAAGCGGCTGCGAAACCCTCGGCCTGCGCATGGCCGAGCTGCGTCAGCTCTCCGACTTCGGCGAGGTCAGCCTGCTGCTCAGCCACCAGCACAGCCTGCGCGATGCGCTGCAGGTGATCGTGCAGTACCGCCACCTGATGAACGACTCGCTGGCGATCTATATCGAGGAAGCCGGCAAGACGGTGCTGATTCGTGAGGAAGTGGTCAGCGAATACCCCAGCCACAGTCGCCAGGCCATCGAACTGGCCATCGGCGTGATGTACCGCTTCTGCGCCGCCCTGCTCGGCGCGCACTGGCACCCGATCAGCGTCAACTTCAGCCACGAGGCCCCGGCGGATCTCTCCGTGCACCGGCGCATGTTCGCCTGCCCCCTGGAGTTCGGCAGCGAATTCAACGGCATCGTCTGCCCCTCGACCAACCTGGATACCGCCAACCCGCTGGCCAATGCCGCCATGGCCCGCCACGCCCAGCGCTACCTGGACTCGCTGCAGGGCTCCAGCGAACACTCGCTGACCCTGGACGTGCGCAAGGCCATCTACCTGTTGCTGCCCATGGGCCGCGCCACCATCGAACAGATCGCCCAGGCCCAGGGCATGAACGTGCGCACCCTGCAGCGGCGCCTGGAGGAGGACGGGGGCACCACCTTCAGCGAGCTGATCAACAGCGTGCGCCGCGAACTGGTGATCCGCTATATGGAAAACCCCGGCTATTCGCTGGCGCGCATCGCCGACATGCTCGGCTACTCGCTGCCCAGCTCCTTCACCCGCTGGTTCATCTCGCAGTTCGGCATGCCGCCGGCGACCTGGCGCGAGCAGCACCAGGTGGGCTCGCGCAAAGGCAGCTGAAGCCCCTCAGGCCTGCCGCGGCAACGCGCCACGCCCTGCCAGCAGGCGGTCACGCCAGCGGGTCGGCAACCAGGCGGCCAGGTGCCACATCGGATGCAGGGGATAGCGCGGCTTCGGCCTGCTCGCGCGGATCGCCCGCAGCACCGCCAGGCTAACGCGCTCCACCGCCGCGCCCTGTCGCGCGCTGCGTTCCACCCGCTCCAGCAGCGCATGCACTGCAGCCTGATAATCCGTGCCGGCGTAGCGCGGATCGGCCTTGACCTTGCCCCAGATCGCGGTACGGATCGGCCCCGGCTCGATCAGCACCACCTCGATGCCGTAGATGCCCAGCTCCACCCGCAAGGCGTCGCTGACCGCCTCCAGCGCATGCTTGCTCGCCGCGTAGCAGCCGGCCAGCGGCGTGGTCAGGCGCCCGGACACCGAGCCGATATTGATCAGCCGACCACGGCCGGCGCGACCGGGGCCGGCGCCGAGCAGGGGCGCGAAGGCCTGGGTCACGCCGATCAGGCCAAACAGGTTGACCTCGAACATGGCCCGCATCTCCGCCAGCGGCTGCAACAGCAGCGGGCCGGTGGGCGAGGCGATACCGGCGTTGTTGATCAGCGCCGCCAGCCCCTGCCCGCCGACCCAGGCCTCGACCTGGCGCACCGCGTCCGGCAGCGCCGCCTGATCGGTGACGTCCAGCAGCAGCGGATGGAAGGCCTCGCCCAGCTGCTCGCGCAGCCGGGCGGCCTCGTCCTGACGACGCAGCGTGCCTATGACCCGGTAACCCTGATCGAGCAACAGACGGGCACAAGCCAGGCCGATGCCGGAGGAAACGCCGGTGATGAGAACGAAGGGCTGCATGCCGTTGACTCCTTGCAGTGGGGGGTGGGAAATATCGGTTCAGGGCGCCGGCTGGCGCAGGCTCGCGGCCAGCTCGTCGAGATCGAGCACGGCGCGGCTGAGGTAGAACTCCGCCCCACCCTGCCCGCCTGTCTCCGACGCCTGCAGCAACGGGCGGACGAACTGGTAGCTGCTGCGGATCTTGGCCAGCGCCTCGGCATGCTCAGGCAGGAGCAGGCGCAGCTGCGCGAAACGCGCCTCGAGCACCCGGTCGAGCGCCTGCGGCGAGACCTGGGCGAAGGCCACAGGCACGCCCGACGGCCAGGGGTAATGACGTATCTGGTAATCGAGCAGCAGGCTGGCCAGATCCAGGCTCTGCTGCCCCAGCAACTGCACTGGCGTCGGCGCCTCGGTGCCGGCCGAGGCCGGCGCGACGACCCCGGCGGCCGCCTGTTGCAGCGCGCGCTGCTGGTTAAGCAGCTGGGCCAGCAACTGCGGATAGGCCTGACGCTGCCGGCGCGGCAAGGCGTCGAGCGTGGCGAAGCTGCGTTGCATGGCCGCCAGCGGCGCGGCCAGTGCGGGCGGCTGGCCCAGCTGCAGAACCTGGATCTGCAGGCTGTGCAGGTGGTGGTAGACGGCCGTCAGGCTGCGCGGATCCGGCGCCCGCTCGGCCGGATTGAAGTACAGCAGGGCGCTGGCGCAGAGCAGTTGGCCGCGCGCGCTCAGCTCGTTCAACGGTTGGGGCTGGCCGGCGGCCAACAGCGGGGAACACAACAAGGGCAGCAGGAAAAGCCGGATGACTCTGCGCATGGTCCTAACCTCGTTCTAATTGTTATCGGGCTAAGCGGTTCTGCACCTGCCAGCGACAGGCGCGTCCGCGGCGGCAGGCGCAGCCGCCGCGGAGGTGGAATAAAAAAGCGGACGACTGCTACCCCAGCCGCCGCGAAGCATCCAGGGCGGTGCCCCCCGGATTGACCAGCTCTTTAGCGCCCGGCGCGCTGAACAGCGCAGCCCGGCGATGGTGGACGCACTCGCCTTGCCAAACGGCAAGCAAGCGCCGCCACACAGGATTAAAAGGCGGCGAGCTGCGTGCGCAGTCGCCGCAAACGCTCCGGAGCGTCACGCCGAAGCGGGTCACGCCCTGACCTGAAAGCACAGGGCGTGGCGGTTACTGGCGCCGGATCGCGCAGCCGGTGGCCGCCTGCAGCTGGTCGAAGTCCACCCCGGGGGCCATCTCCACCAGCTCGAGGCCTGCAGCGGTCACATCCAGCACGGCCAGGTCGGTGATGATCCGGTCGACCACGCCGACGCCGGTCAGCGGCAGGTCGCAGCGTTCGAGGATCTTGTGCGCGCCGCCCTTGGCGCAGTGCTCCATGATCACCACCACGCGCTTGACGCCGGCCACCAGGTCCATGGCGCCGCCCATGCCCTTGACCATCTTGCCGGGGATCATCCAGTTGGCCAGGTCGCCGTTCTCGGCCACCTGCATGGCGCCGAGCAGGGCCAGATTGATGTGGCCGCCACGGATCATGGCGAAGCTCTCGGCGCTGTCGAAGAAGCTGCTGCCGGGCAGCGTGGTGATGGTCTGCTTGCCGGCGTTGATCAGGTCGGCGTCGATCTCCTCCTCGCCCGGGAAGGGGCCGATGCCGAGCAGGCCGTTCTCGCTCTGCAGCCAGACCTCCATGCCGTCGGGGATGTAGTTGGCCACCAGGGTCGGCAGACCGATGCCGAGGTTGACGTAGAAGCCGTCCTGCAGCTCGGCGGCGGCGCGTTGCGCCATTTCTTCGCGGGTCCAGGCCATGATCAGTTCCCCCCTGCCGTTGTAGAAAGCGTGCGGACTTCGATGCGTTTTTCCGGGTTGGGGTTGAGCACCAGGCGCTGCACGAAGATGCCCGGCAGGTGGATCTCGTCGGGGCTCAGCTCGCCGACCTCGACGATTGCCTCGACCTCGGCCACGCACACCCGGCCGGCCTTGGCGCACAGCGGATTGAAGTTGCGCGCGGTCTTGTTGAACATCAGGTTGCCGGCCCTGTCGGCCACCGCGCCCTTGATCAGCGCCACGTCGGCGGTCAGGGAGCGCTCCATCACGTACCAGTCGCCGTCGAACTGACGGGTTTCCTTGCCCTCGGCGATCAGCGTGCCGTAGCCGGTGCGGGTGAAGAAGGCCGGAATGCCGGCGCCGCCGGCGCGCAGCTTCTCGGCCAGGCTGCCCTGGGGGGTGAATTCCAGCTCCAGCTCACCGGCCAGGTACTGGCGCTCGAACTCCTTGTTGCCGCCGACGTAGGAGGAAATCATCTTCTTGATCTGGCGGCTGTAGAGCAGCGGGCCGAGGCCGAAGTCGTCGACCCCGCAGTTGTTGCTGATGATGGTGAAGCCGGTCTTGCCGGTCTCGCCCAGCGCCGCGATCAGCGCCTCGGGGATGCCGCACAGGCCGAAGCCGCCGGAGGCGATGGTGATGCCGTCGTGGACGATATCGGCCAGCGCGGCATGGGCATCGGGATAAATCTTGTTCATGGATGACCTCGGGATTGATCTGAACCTAGCGCTCCAGCACATAGGTACCGGGCGCGGCGCACAGCGCCGGGTATTTCTTCGAGCCGAGCGTTTTCGGCGCGCTGCGGCTGGCGCCGGAGCGCTGGCCGATCCACTGCCGCCAGTGCGGCCACCAGCTGCCTTCCTGGCGCTCGCCGGCGGCCTCGAGCCAGTCCTCGGCCTCAGGCTGGGCCGCGTTGGCGGCATGGAAATAGGCCTTGGGATTGCCCGGCGGGTTGACCAGGCTCTGCAGGTGGCCGGCGTTGGACAGGACGAAGGTGCTGTCCTCGCCGAACAGCCGCGCGGTGCCGTAGCAGCCCTGCCAGGGGGTGATGTGGTCGGTGGTGCCGCCAACCACATAGGCGCCGACCTGCACCTGGGTCAGGTCGATCGGCAGGCCGGCGATGCGCAGCCGGTTCGGGTTGCTGAAGGGGTTCTGCTCGATCAGGTCCAGGTAGTCGGCGTGCAGCTGCGCCGGCAGGCGCGTGGTGTCGCTGTTCCAGGCCAGGATGTCGAAGGCCGGCGGCTTGTTGCCGAGCAGGTAGTTGTTGACCCAGTAGTTCCAGATCAGGTCGTTGGGCCGCAGCCAGGCGAACATGCGCGCCATTTCCTGGCCGCTGAGCACGCCCTTGCGCCGCGAGCCCGCCTTGGCCGCGGCCAGCGCGGCCGGGGTGGCGATCATGCCGATGCCGGTGTCGTCCATTACCGCGGGCATGTCCAGCACGCATACCGCCCAGTTGGTGTTGGCCACCTTGGCGCCCTCGCCCTGGGCCGCCAGCCAGCCCAGGTAGGCGGCCAGGGTGATGCCGCCGGAGCAGGAGCCCCACATGTTGACGTCCGCACTGCCGGTGATCTGCCGCGCCACGTCCACCGCCTGGTCCAGGCACTGCACGTAGTCGGACAGGCCCCAGTCGCGCTGCTTGGCCGTGGGGTTGCGCCAGCTGATGACGAACAGCTGCACGCCGCTGTCCTGGATCCACTTGATCAGGCTTTTTTCCGGCGACAGGTCGACGGCGTAGTACTTGTTGATCTGCGGCGGCGACATCACCAGCGGGCGACTGAACACGCTCGGCGTGGTGGGGGCGAACTGCAGCAGCTCGAACATCTTGTTGCGAAACACCACCTCGCCCTTGGCCGTGGCGAGGTTCTCGCCCAGCTTGAACGGCGTGCTGTCGACCTGCGACGGCAGGCCGCGGTTGTGCAGCAGGTCGCGGGCCAGCTGGCGGCCGCCCCGCAGCAGGCTGGCGCCGCCGGTGTCGACCACCCTGCGCAGCGCCGCGGGGTTGGTCAGCAGCAGGTTGCTCGGCGCCAGGGCATCGACCAGCAGGGAGGCGACGAAGCGTGCGCGGCCCTTGTCGGCGCCCTGCAGGTCCGAGGATTCGATAAAGCCATTGAGTTCGCGCTCGCCGGCCAGGTAGCTCTGTACCAGGGCGCGCAGGAAGGGGTTGCTGTGCCAGGCCGGATCGGCGAAGCGCTTGTCCTTGGGCGCCGGTGCCAGCGCGGACGCGCCGCTGGCGATGCGGTACAGCTCGCGCAGGTAGTTGCCGCCGTGCATGCCGGCCTTGAGCGGGGTGCGCGCCACCGCCTTGAGCAGCGAGCCGGCGGCGCCGAGCACATCGCGCGGGCGCACGCCGATCAGCGGGGTCACCGCCAGGGTGTGCTTCTCCGCGGCCTCGGCCAGTTCGGCGGCCGTCTCCAGCACTATCGACTTGGCGGTCGGCTTGGCGACCTTGCGCACCACCTTCTTGGCGGTCGGCTTGCTGGCGCTCGGTGCCTTGCTCCGGTTGCTGCGCGGCTTGCGCAGGGCTGCGCCGGCCGGCACGGCGGACTGCTCCGTCGCGGGGGATTCGGGGTTTTGCTTCATGACAAGTCTCGGCTAGGCAGGCTCGGAAGGCGCATCACCAGCCCCAGTGCAACAACACCAGGACCAGCGCGGCGAGGAAGGCGGTTTCGCCGATCATCAGCAGGATCGGCTTGATCCCGACGGTGGCCAGCTCCTTGAGCTGGGTCTTCATGCCGAGGGCGGCGATGGACACCACCAGACACCAACGCGACAGCTCGTTGATACCGCCCTGCACCAGGCTCGGCACCCAGCCGGTGCTGTTGATGCAGGCCAGGATCAGGAAGCCGACGGCGAACCAGGGCAGCAACGGCGGGCGCTGGCCGCCGGTCTCGGCGCCCTGCATGCGGGTGATCATGGCGGCCACCACTATCACCGGCAGCAGCATGGCCACGCGCATCAGCTTGACCACGGTGGCGGTGTCGCCGGTTTCCTCCGACATGCTGTAGCCGGCGCCGACCACCTGGGCCACGTCGTGGATGGTGGCGCCGAGGAACACCCCGGCGAGCTCCGGCGACAGCGCAAACCAGTTGGCGATCATCGGGTAGAGGATCATCGCCAGGGTCGACAGCGCCGACACGCCGATCACTGTGAACAGGGTGGCGCGTTCCTTCTGCGGGTGGTTGGGCAGCGCCGCGGCCAGCGCCAGCGCCGCCGAGGCGCCGCAGATGGCGGTAGCGCCACCGGTGAGCATGCCGAACAGGCGCTGGAAGCCCAGCGCCTTGGCCGCCAGCACCGACAGCGAGATGGTCAGCACCACCAGCACCACCACCAGCGCCAGCGGCTTCCAGCCCAGACCGGCGATCTGCTCCAGGGTGATGCGCATGCCCAACAGGCACACGCCCAGGCGCAGCACGGTGCGCGCGGTGAACTCGATGCCGGCCTTGCACTTGCCCTCGCTGGCGAGGAAGTTCAGCGACAGCCCCAGCAGCAGGGCGAACAGCATCACCGGCGCGCCGTAATGCTCGGAGAGGAAGGTGGCGGCAGCGGCGGCCACCAGGCTGACGCTGATGCCCGGCGCCAGCTCGCGCACGCGGTCGTTGAACTGGACCAGAGTAATGGCGGTCATGGAGCCGACTCCTGCGGCGGAACAAGGATGTGCAACTGCTCGCCCTCCACCTCTACCGGGTAGGTGGGCACTTTCAGCTGGGTGGAATTGAGCAGGTAGCCGCTGGCCAGGTCGAAGCGCAGACCATGGGCGCCGCACTGGATCACTCGGCCCTGCAGCTTGCCGCCGCACAGCGACGAGCCCTGGTGCGGGCAGCTGTCGCCGATGGCGTAGAACTGCCCCTCGACGTTGAACAGCGCCAGGCTGTAGCCCTCGCCTTCGAGCAGCAGGCGCGCCCCGGGGGCGGCCACCTGCGCCAGGGCGACGCTGATACGCCGGCTCATGCCCGGCGCTCCTCGGGCTCGCCCAGGGCCCGGCGCATGGCCAGCAGCAGGGCGTTGGCCGATTGCGCCCCGGATACGTCCAGGCGCTTGTTGAAGACGAAATGGGGGACGCCCTGAGCCGCGCTCGCCCCGGGCGCGAAGTACGGCTGGCCGTTGCCGCGCAGTACCGGCGCCAGCTGGGCGGTGTCAAAACCGCAGGCCTGGGCAATGGCCAGCAGGGTGGCGCCATCGCCGAGGTTCTCGCCATGCTGGAAATAGGCGGCAAACAGGCGCTCCAGCAGGGCATCGCGCTGGGCCGGCTGGCCCAGCGCGGCGGCGCAGGCCAGCAGACGATGGGCGTCGGCGGTATTGGGCATCTGCGCGATGCGGCTCAGGTCGAGATCCAGCCCGGCGACGCTGGCGGCGCGCTGCACCTGGGCCTGGCGCAGGCTCACCGCCTCGGCACTGCCCAGGCGTTCCAGGTAGAAGGCGGCAAAGGGCACGCCCTCGGCCGGCAGATGCGGCAACAGCTGCACGCCATGCCACTGCTGCTCCACCCGCACACCGGGCCGCTCGTGCTGCAGCTGCAGCAGGGCCCTTTCCAGCTGACGCTTGCCGATCAGGCACCAGGGGCAGATGAAGTCGAAGAACACCTCGACCTGCAATACGGCGCTCATGCCTGGGCCTCCACCGCCGCCTCGACGGCCTTCTCCTCGACGCCCTCGCCTTTCAGTCGCGCCATGTCGTCCAGGTAGCTGCGCCCCGCCAGGAGGAACACCGCGGCGGCGGCGATGCTCACCAGCGGCACCAGCTGGAAGGCATTGTCCAGGCCGATCAGATCGGAGACCTTGCCGGTCAGCAGCGGACCGGTGGCCAGGCCGAGCAGGTTGTTGGCCAGGGTCAGGGTGGCGAACGCGGTGCCGTGCACCTTGTGGTGGGTCAGGTTGGCGACCATGGCGCCGGCCGGGCCCGAGGTGCCGGCGGCGATCACCATGCCCAGGCCGATCAGCGCCAGCTGGGCGGAGCCGAACGGCAGGGCGAAGGCCAGCGATAACAGCAGGCAGCTGCCCAGGCAGTAGGCCATGCACAGGCTGATCTTGCGTTCGGGGCCGTGGCGGCTCATGCGGTCGCTGAGCATGCCGCAGAGAATCATGCCGACGCCGCTGCACAGCACGATGATGGCGGCCACGGCGCCGGCCTTGTCGGTGCTCATGCCGTAGAAGCGGTTGAGGTAGCTGGGCATCCACACGATCACGGTGCCGCCGACGAACAGCTGCAGGCCGCTGGCGACATAGGCGCAGAGTACCGAACGGCTGGAATACAGGGTGCGCAGCGGCCGGCCGACCTTCAGCGCCGCCGCGCCGGCTGCCTTGGCCACGCGCTGCGGGGCGATACGCGACTCGCGCACCACGATCGGATAGAGCAGCGCCAGCGCCAGACCGAAGAAGGCCATGCCGGCGAATGCCCAGCGCCAGCCGAAGTGCTGCGCCATCACGCCGCCCAGGGCCATGCCCAGCACCGAGCCGAACATGCCGCCGGAGATGAAGGCGCCGGACAGGGTGGCGCGCATCTCACGGGGAAACACCGAGACCACCACGGCGATGCCGACGCTGCCATAGGCGGCCTCGCCGACGCCGACCAGAAAGCGGGCCCAGAACATCTGCTCGTAGTTCTGCGCCAGTGCGCAGCCCAGGGTCGCCAGGCTCCAGACCACCGCCATCAGGGTCAGGCTCTTGATCCGGCCGAAGCGGTCGGCGAGCAGCGACAGCGGGAAGGTCAGCAGGCCGACCATCAGCGCGACTATGCCGCTGAGCAGGCCCAGCTGGGTGTCGCTCAGCGCCCACTCGGCCTTGAGGCTGGGGAACACGGCATTGAGCACCTGCCGCGACATGTAGTCGGAAATCAGCAGGCCGAAGGTCAGGGCGAAGACGATCCAGGCATAGCGGCGCGCTATCCCCTGGGAGCTATCCTCGATGTCATCGCCGATATGATGCGCAGCCATGCTGCCTCCTCGAACTGTCGTTATTGTTTTAGGGTGAAAGCCTCTGGGAAAAAGCTCCTCACCCGCCTCTTGTGGGGGCGGAGGGCCGGCGTCGCATCCGCCAACGTGGCGACGGACGCGACTACCAACCGGGCAAGAGCTTTATCGCAAAAGCCTCGGGATCAGCCGAACACGCCAGCCAGCCGGCTGGCGTGTTCGCTACGGGTGCTGCCGGCGAGCCGGCATCGCCCTCCCCCCCTGGACCTGACCAAAACAGGGGGACTGACTCGCTCGATCAACCGCGTTGCGGCACGCCCTTCTGGCCCGCCTTGCGGTTCGGCGCCATGCCGTTGGCCAGCAGGGTTTTCTCGACGCTGTCGTACTGCACGCCGATGCGGTAGATCTCGCGCGCTTCCTTGCCGCTGGCGATCTCGCGGCCCAGCTCGTGGGCCACGCGCACGGTCTGCTGGATCTGCTGCACCGAGGTGAAGCGCTTGCCATGCTGGTCGACTATGGTGTCCTCGATGCCGCAACGCGGGTGCAGGCCCATGGCCAGGGCCATGGCGTTGAACGGCAGGACGTTCTTCAGCAGCGACTCGGCGGTGAGGGTGCAGCCGTCCGGCGCGCGGTGGATGAAGTTGAAGAAGTTGAACGGGTTGGGGCCGTCGAAGCCGCCGCCGATGCCGATCCAGGTGAGGTTCAGCGGGCCCATGTACAGGCCCTTGCGCACCATGCGCTCGAGGGTTTCCAGGGCGTGGATGCCGGTCAGCTGGAAGTGCGGCTGGATGCCGTTGGCGGTCAGGCGCTTGAGGTGCTCGGCGACCCAGGCCGGGCCGGCCGGCACGGTCATCTCGCTGTAGGCGGCCTGGAACGCCGGGTTGGCCAGGGAGGTGCCTTCCAGGTACTCCGGATAGAGCAGCTCCATGATGTTCATCTGGGTGGTGTTGATCGCCACGGTGACCTGATCGGGCTTGGGCGTCAGTTCGGCGAGCATGTGGCGGGTGTCGTCGGACAGCCACTTGGCCGCCTCGCCCTCGCCTTCCGGGGCGAAGGAGATCGAGCCGCCGACCTGGATGATCATGTCCGGCACGGCCTCGCGCACCCCCTTGATCAGCTCGTTGAACTTGGACAGACGCTTGGAACCGCTGCCGTCCAGCTCGCGCACGTGCAGGTGGAGCACGGTGGCGCCGGCCTCATAGCAATCGACCGCCTTCTGGATCTGCTCGTCCATGGTCACCGGGATGTCTTCCGGGAAGTCCGCCGGCATCCACTCGGGGCCGTAGGGGGCGACGGTGATCACCACCTTTTCCATGTTTTCCGGGTGCAGCGAATCGTCGAAGAATTGCATGGGATCCTCGCTTGGTCTTGTCAAAGTAGCCCGCTCCGCAACGGTAGGAACGGAACGGGCGAAAGGGTTAGTAGGTCTTGTCGCCGATGATCCCGGCGCGCTCCATCTTGCGATGGCAGGGCGGGTAGTCCATGACCGCGTAGTGCTGGGTACTGCGGTTGTCCCAGATCGCCACGCTGTTGGGCTGCCAGCGCCAGCGCACCTGGTATTCGGGGATGTACGCCTGGCTGATCAGGTAGCGCAGCAGGTCGCTGGCGCCGGGGTTGGCGTCCTGGCCGAAACGCACCCGATCCGGGGTGTGGTAGTTGCTGAAGTGGGTGGTGAAGGCGTTGACGAACAGCACCTTCTCGCCGGTTTCCGGATGGGTGCGCACCACCGGGTGCTCGGCATCCGGGTACTGCGCCTTGAGCGCCAGGCGCTTGTCGATCGGCATGGCCGCGCCGAAGCTGGCCTCGATGCTGTGGCGCGCGCGCAGGCCCTCGAGCCTGGCTTTGACGTCGTCCGGCAGATTGGCGTAGGCCACCACCATATTGGCCCACATGGTGTCGCCGCCCACCGGCGGGCACTCGATGCAGCGCAGCACGCAACCCAGCGGCGGCGCCTCGCGCCAGGTGGCGTCGGTGTGCCAGGCATTCTCGTAGCGGTCCATCGGCTGGTCCGGGCGCTTGTAGATCTGCACCAGGCCCGGGTGCTCCGGGTCGCTGCCGGCCACCGGGTGGTCTTCCAGCTCGCCGAAACGGCGGGCGAAGGCCACGTGCTCGGCGCGGCTGAAAGCCTGCTTGCGCAGGAACAGCACGCGATGCCTGAGCAGCTGCTGGCGGATCTCGGCGAACAGCCCGTCGTCGTGGATGGCGTCGGCCAGATTCACGCCGATCAGCTCGGCGCCGATGTTGTAGGTCAGTTGTTCGACTTGCATGGCGGGCCTCCTCAGATGACGAAGATCGACGAGCCGGTGGTCTTGCGCGACTCCAGGTCGCGGTGCGCCTGCACCGCGTCCTGCAGCGCGTAGTGCTGGTTGATCTCGATCTTGATCCGGCCGCTGCCGACATGGTCGAACAGCTCGCCGGCCAGCGCCGCCTTCTCCGCCGGGTCGGCGATGTAGTCGGCCAGGGCCGGGCGGGTCATGTACAGCGAGCCCTTCATCGCCAGCAGCTGCGGGTTGAAGCCTTCGATCGGCCCGGAGGCGGTGCCGACGCAGACCAGCAGGCCACGGCGCTTGAGCGAGTCCAGCGAGCCCATGAAAGTGTTCTTGCCGACGCTGTCGAACACCACGTTGACGCCGACGCCGTCGGTCAGCTCGCGCACGCGGCTGGCGACGTCTTCATGGCTGTAGTTGATGGTGTGGTCGCAGCCGTGGGCGCGGGCCACTTCGGCCTTGGCCTCGCTGGACACCGTACCGATCACGGTCAGGCCGAGCAGCTTGGCCCACTGCGAGACGATCAGGCCGACGCCGCCGGCGGCGGCGTGCAGCAGGATGCTGTCGCCGGCCTTGAAGTCATGGATGCGGCGCATCAGGTAGGCCGAGGTCAGGCCGCGCATGGTCATGGCCGCGGCGGTCTCGAAGGCGATGGTGTCGGGCAGCTTGATCAGCGGCGCAGCCGAGATCAGGCGCTCGGTGGAGTAGGCGCCGAGGGTGTTGAGAAAGCCGGTGTAGGTGACGCGATCGCCGACTGCCACGTTGCTCACGCCCTCGCCCACCGCCTGCACCACGCCGGCCGCCTCCACGCCCATGCCGTTGGGCAGCGGGATCGGGTAGGTGCCGTTGCGGAAGTAGGTGTCGGCGTAGTTCAGGCCAACGGCCACATGGCGCAGGCGAACCTCGCCTGGGCCGGGTTCGCCGACTTCGACGTCCTCATAACGAAGGACTTCGGGAGCACCGGTTTCGTAGAAGCGTACGGCTTTGGCCATGCCTGATTTCTCCAATCATCGATCTTGACGAACAGCGTCGATTTGCGTTGATTGGACTTTAGGGCGAGGGCCTGGCGGGTGCTTCTCATCGGACGACAGGCGCTTTTCATTTAATGACAAGGCAGTCGGGACGAAGCGCCAGTTCGCCCGGCTTGCAGCCGCCCCTCAGGGCAGCGCGGCCTGCACCGTCTGGTCGACTTCGTGCCAGCTGCTATCGGGATCGAAGCGGCTCATGGCCAGGGCCTGGTTGCCGCCGTCGGGGCCCAGATCCTTTTCGAACACCCGCCCCTCGTGACTGATCATGAAGCTCATCACGCCGCTGTCGCCATAGGCGCTGGGCCAGGCGATCAGGGCAAAGCCGCGGCTCATGTTGTCGCCCAGCAGGTAGTCGTAGGCGCCGCCCGGCGCCGAAGGCCCCTGGGCGGAGAGGATGCGGTAGCGATAGCCCTGCCAGTCGCCGTCCGGCAGTTCGTCGCCGAACAGCGGGCCCAGCGGGCTTTCCTCGAGGCCGGGCTGCTCGACCCAGTACAGGCCGTCGTGCTGGCCATCGCGGCTGACGAACTGCTGTGCGTACTCCAGTGCGCCGTCGCCGTCGCGGTCGACCTCGGCGTAGTCCATCTGCGCGTCGTGGTAGGCGCGCACCGCCTGCAGGGTGGCCAGCTCGTTGCGGCCGATGCGACGCACGCGGATGGTCTCGCCGCCGGCCTGGGTATCGAAGCGCCATCCCGAGGCGTCGCGCATCAGTGGCAAGGGAAACTCCCAGGCCTCCTGGCCCACGACCAACACGGCCTGGTCGGGGGCCGTCGAACGAATCTCGTGATGTTCCCGGTACAGGGCGAGGAAGGCGTCGACATCCTCGCGCTCGATGCCTTCGAGCGGAATGTAGCTGCGCCACTGCTCGCCGAGCAGGGCCGCCATGCGTGCGGGGTCGGCACGCTGGCTGCCCAGGGCGAGGATCAGGGCGTCCACCGCAGCATCGGGGCTGGGAAAGCTCTGCTGCGCCGGCAAGCCCTGCAACGGCAGCGCCAGCAGCACCAGCAGGAAGACGCGAAGAACGGCGTTGGTCATGGCTGGACTCCCTGTCAGCGCCGCCGGGCGCCGCCGCGGGACGCGGAAATGGCGGGACGACTGACGGCGTGCCCGGCGGCGCGCGCCGCCTGCGGACGACTGGCGGCGGTGCGGCTGAGCTGGCCGCGTTCGCTGTAGCTGCGCGCCTGGCTGGGCGAGCGGGCGCCGGCGAAGGCATTGTTGCGGGCGCCCTGGCCCGCGGAATACTGCTGGCGGGCCTGCTGCCGGGTCTGCGCATTGCTGCGCAGCTGATCGTTCTGACGCACAGGCTGATTACGCAGGTCGCGGTCGGCCGTCTGCGCCCGCTCGCGGGCCTGGCGGTTGCTGCTGGCCGGGCTGTCGAAACCGCGTTGTTCCAGGCTCTGCCGGGCGCGCTCGCGCTCTGCACTGCGCGCCGGGTCGCGGCCGCGCAGCTCCTGGCGCTGCTCGCTGCCGCTCAGGCGCTGGCCGTACTGCTCGCGGCTGGCGCGGTCGCGGTAGGGCACGCCGTCACGGTTGAGCGCGTTGTGCTGCCAGGTGTTGTCGCCGGCATTGATCTGGCGGTTGCGGTTGATGTTGTTGTAGCGGTTCACGTCGATGTCGATATCGCCGTGTCGCCAGTCGCAGTCGCCCCACAGCGAGTCGATGATCGCCACCCCGGCGGCGAAGGCCAACCCGGTGGCCAGCGCGCTGCCGAAGTAGTAGCCCGGCGGTGGCGGGTAGTACGCCGGCGGATAGCTGGGATAGGGCCAGGTGCCGTAGACCACGCTGGGGTTGTAGCTCGGCACGTAAACCACCTGCGGGTCGGCCGACTCGATGATGATGGTCTGCTGGCTGCTGACCGGTTGCGCGGTCGAGCCGCTCGCGCTGGGCTGCACGCTGACCTGCTGCTGCTCGTTGCTCTGCAGGTTGCCGGCGGCCTGGGCCTGGCGGCGCAGGCGCTGCACCGAGTCCATCACCGCATCGGGCTGGGCCAGGAAGGCATCGCCGACGCGCTGCACCCAGGCCGGGTTCTGGCCGAGGGTGACCAGCACCGCCGGGAAGGCGACCAGCGACTGCACGCTGGGGTCCCAGGGCTGCTCGGCGACCTGGCGCACGGCATCGTCGCCGCTGGCGTTCGGGTTGGCCTTGGACCAGGCCACCGCATCGGCGACGTCGCCGGGATAGGTGGCCGCCATCAGCACCTGGGCCAGCAGGGCGTCGGGATAGAGCGCCAGCGGCGCCAGCATCTGGTCGAGTTCCTCGGTGCCGAACACCTGCTCCGCGGTCGCCGCCGCCGGCTCCTCGGCCGCCAGTAGCGGCGGCCCGGCGAGGCCACCGAGGGCCAGCAGGAGAGGCAGTATCTGCAACATGGCGCATCCCCTTGCACGCAGGCGCGTGCGCTGGCGACGGAGTTCAGCAAGCATAGGCCGGCGCTGGGCATTTGCCATGGCGTGGCGTCCATCCGCCGCGCCTGTTGCGTCGCGGCATGGACAACCGCCGCATCGCCGCCTCAGAAACGCTCCTCGACCATGCGGAAGGGGTAATGCGCCCCCTTGTAGCGGCCGATCCTGCCGCGCTTGGGCAGTTCGATCTTCTGCTCCCGGGTGATGTCCTCGTAGGGCACCTGCTTGAGCAGATGGCTGATGATGTTCAGCCGCACCCGCCGCTTGTCCTCGGAACGGGCCATGTACCAGGGGGCCCAGGAGGTGTCCGAGGCGGCGAACATCTCGTCGCGGGCGCGGGTGTAGTCGTCCCAGCGGCTGAAGGACTTGAGATCCATGGGCGACAGCTTCCAGATCTTGCGCCCATCGTTGATGCGCTCCTTCAGGCGTCGCTGCTGCTCCTCGGCACTCACCTCCAGCCAGTACTTGATCAGGATGATGCCGGACTCGACCATCATCTTCTCGAACAAGGGCACCACGGTGAGGAACTTGTGCGCCTGCTCCTCGCTGCAGAAGCCCATCACCCGCTCGACGCCGGCGCGGTTGTACCAGCTGCGATCGAAGATCACCACCTCGCCCGCGGCGGGCAGGTGTTGCAGGTAGCGCTGGGCATACATCTGGCTCTTTTCCCGCTCGGTCGGAGCCGGCAAGGCCACCACGCGAAACACCCTTGGGCTGACCCGCTCGGTGATGGCCTTGATGGTGCCGCCCTTGCCGGCGCCGTCGCGCCCCTCGAAGACGATGCAGACCTTCAGACCCTTGGCGACCACCCACTGCTGCAACTTGACCAGCTCCACGTGCAGGGCCTTGAGCTCTTGCTCGTAGTCCTTGCGACGCAGCGGTTCGGTGGCAGAGGTTTGCTCCTTGTCCTTGTCCTTCTTCTTGCCCATGGTTCGAGACCTCGTCGGTGCGTTGGGGGATGCGGCACTGAACGACCGATGCCACCCGTGATGGGTGGCACCCTGGTGTGCAGGCTTGCGCGGCGCGCGACGCCATGGCGGCTGCCGCCCTGCGCCCCTGAACGCTGCCTACCAGCATCAGGCTAGCAGCCTTGCTGCCGCTTGCACGGCCGCCACCCAGGCGCGCCCGGCGCCGCTCAGGCCCCCGCCAGTTCCTGTTCGCGGATCAGCTTCTTGTTGATCTTGCCGACGCTGGTCTTGGGGATGTCGGCGACGAAACGGATCTGCCGCGGGATCGCCCACTTGTTGATCTGCCCGCTGTCGACGAACTGCTGCAGGTGCACTTCGATTGCCGCCTGGTCGAGGCTCGCGCCCGCCGCACAGACCACCAGGGCCAGCGGCCGCTCGCCCCACTGCGCATCGGGGATGCCGACCACGGCCACCGAGGCCACCGCCGCGTGCTGGCTGATCAGGTTCTCCAGGTCCAGCGAGCTGATCCACTCGCCACCGGTCTTGATCACGTCCTTGATGCGGTCCTTGATCTCCACCACGCCGCGGGCGTCGATCGAAGCCATGTCGCCGGTGTGCAGCCAGCCGCCCTGCCACAGCTCGGCGCCCTTCTGTGGCTCGTGCAGGTAGCCTTGGGTCAGCCAGGGCGCGCGCACCACGATCTCGCCCAGGGCCACTCCATCATGGGCCACGTCCTGGCCGTTGGCGTCGACGATGCGCAGGTCGACCAGGGGGATCGGCACGCCGGTCTTGATCCGCTCGGGAATCTGTTCGTCCATCGGCAGGGCCAGGTCTTCGGCGCGCAGGTGGGTCAGGGTCAGCAGCGGGCAGGTCTCGGACATGCCGTAGCCGCAGTGCACGCGCATGCCCCGCTCGCTGGCCTGGCGGGCCAGGCCGAGGGTCAGGGCGCTGCCGCCGAGCAGCATCTTCCAGCCGGTAAAATCGGTGCGCCTGCCCTCCTCGCACTCCAGCATCATCTGCAGGATGGTCGGCACGCAATGGGAGAAGCTCACCCCCTCCTCGCGGAACAGGCGCACCAGGCTGTTGGGCTCGTAGCGGCCCGGATACACCTGCTTGAGCCCCATGGCCGTGGCCACGTAGGGCACGCCCCAGGCATGCACGTGGAACATCGGGGTGATCGGCATGTACACGTCACCCGAGCGCAGCAGCGGCTGGCCGTCCCAGCCGGCGAAGGTGCCCAGCTCGTTCATGGTATGCAGCACCAGCTGGCGGTGGCTGAAGTACACGCCCTTGGGGTTGCCGGTGGTGCCGGTGGTGTAGAACAGGGTGGCCACCGAGCGCTCGTCGAAATCGGGGAAATCGAAGTGGCTGGCGGCGCCGGCAAGCAGCGCCTCGTATTCGCCCAGCGACGGCAGCCGGGTCGGCTTGGCGCTGCTGTCGGTCAGCTGCACGTAGCCCCTGACGGTTTTCAGCTCGCCATTGACCTGCTCCATCAGCGGCAGGAAGTCGTCATGCACCAGGACGATATCGTCCTCGGCGTGGTTCATGGTGTAGGCGACCTGCTCCGGCGACAGGCGGATATTCACCGTATGCAGCACGGCGCCGAGCATCGGCACGGCGAAGAAGCATTCCAGCGCGCGGTGGCTGTCCCAGTCCAGCAGGGCCACGGTGTCGCCGGCCCTGACCCCGGCGGCGGTCAGGGCGTTGGCCAGACGCTGGATGCGCTCGTTAAGGGTGCGATAGCTGTAGCGCAGCTTGTCGGCGTAGACGATCTCCTGGTCCGGCTGGTAGCGCACCCCGGACAGCAGCAGGCGCTTGATCAGCAAGGGGTAGTCGTAGGCGCCCTCTGCCGGGGCAATTCTTTTTGTCGTCGCCATGTTTGTTTTCCCAACGTGACCGTTCTGAAAGTTTGCATCGCTGCAGGCAGGGGTGCGCCTCATGGGCTCTCGCGCACGCGGCGGCGCCCCCTCTCGGGCCTACAGTAGAGAGCCCCGCCCGCTACCGCTTCGCCTACCACGTCATGCGCTTTACATTTGCTGACAGCGCTGCTCGCTAGCGGACATGCGCAGTTCGTAGGGGGGATGACGCTCTTTTCATCCACCACAACGATGCGATCACGCCCTGGTGGATGGATGAAGCGCCATCCACCCTACCAACGTCCCGCGTAGGGTGCGCCGCGCGCACCAGGGGTCCAAACGAAAAGCCCCGGCACTGGGGCCGGGGCTTGCGGGAGTTGCTCGAGCGTAGAACCTGTGCACGATCTCGCGAGCTAGAGCACTACAAGGCAAAAACAGGCGAGGAACGGTCGGAGTCGCGGGCGACTGTACTTTTGTACATGAGCATTCCGAGCCTGTTTTTAACGCAGTAGGGCCGACGCGCAGCAGATCGTGGATAGGTTCTTAGAACTGCGCGGCGTCCAGCAGGTACAACGACTCGCTACCGGCCTTGACCGAGGCGCTCAGCGAGTGGATGCGCGGCAGCAGGCGGGCGAAGTAGAAGCGCGCGGTGCCCAGCTTGCTGGCGTAGAACGCGTCCTGCCCTTCCTTGCCCAGCGCGGCGCGGGCCATCAAGGCCCACATATAGGCATAGGCGGTGTAGCCGAACACCTGCAGGTACTCCACCGACGCCGCGCCGATCTCGTTGGGGTTGCCCTTGGCGCGGTCCAGCACCCAGGCGGTCAGCTCATCCAGGTCCTGCACGGCAGCCGCCAGCGGCTGGGTGAACTCGTCGAGATTGGCATCGGCCGAGGCGATGAAGCCTTTGATCTCGTCGGCCAGGTGCTTGTAGTAGCTGCCGCCGCTGCCGACTATCTTGCGCCCCATCAGGTCCAGCGACTGGATGCCGTTGGTGCCTTCGTAGATCTGGGTGATGCGGCAGTCGCGGATCAGCTGCTCCTGGCCCCACTCGCGGATGAAGCCGTGGCCGCCGAAGATCTGCTGGCCGTGCACCGTGGTTTCCAGCGCCATGTCGGTGAGGAAGGCCTTGGCCACCGGGGTCAGCAGCGCCACCAGTTCGTCGGCACGCTTGGCGGTGGCCGGATCGATGCTGTACTTGGCGGTGTCGAGCTGCATGGCGACGTAGCTGGAGAAGGCGCGACCGCCCTCGTTCAGCGCCTTCATGGTCAGCAGCATGCGGCGCACGTCCGGATGCACGATGATCGGGTCAGCAGCTTTGTCCTTGGCCACCGGGCCGGTCGGCGCGCGGCTCTGGATGCGCTCGCGGGCGTATTCCACGGCGCTCTGGTAGCTGCGCTCGCCCAGGGCCAGGCCCTGGATGCCGACGCCCAGGCGCTCGTAGTTCATCATGGTGAACATGGCCGCCAGGCCCTTGTTCACTTCGCCGACCAGATAACCGGTGGCGCCGTCGAAGTTCATCACGCAGGTGGCCGAGGCCTTGATGCCCATCTTGTGTTCGATCGAGCCGCAGGAAACGGCGTTCTTCTCGCCCAGCGAGCCGTCGGCACCCACCATCACCTTGGGCACCAGGAACAGCGAGATGCCCTTCGGCCCGGCCGGTGCGTCCGGCAGCTTGGCCAGCACCAGGTGGATGATGTTCTCGGTGAGATCATGTTCCCCGCCGGTGATAAAGATCTTGGTGCCGCTGATCTTGTAGCTGCCGTCGGCCTGGGGCTCGGCCTTGGTGCGGATGATGCCCAGGTCGGTGCCGGCGTGCGGCTCGGTCAGGCACATGGAACCGGCCCAGACGCCGGCATACATGTTCGGCAGGTACTGCGCCTTGAGCGCTTCGCTGGCGTGGTTGAGGATCGACAGGCAGGCGCCGGCGGTGAGCATCGGGTACAGGCCGAAGGACAGGTTGGCCGAGTTGACCATTTCCTCGACCTGGGCGCCGATCACCTTGGGCATGCCCATGCCGCCGAACTCCGGCGAGCCGCCGACACCGACCCAGCCGCCTTCGGCGTAGGTCTGGTAGGCCTCGGGGAAACCGGCCGGGGTTTTCACCGCGCCGTTGTCCCAGGAGCAGCCCTCTTCATCACCGCTGCGGTTGAGCGGGGCGATGCTGCCGGCGGTGACCTTGCCGGCTTCTTCGAGGATGGCGCTGGCGGTCTCGACATCGACCACCTCGGCCAGGGCCGGCAGCTCGGCCCAGAGCTTGGAGACTTCGAAAACTTCATTGAGCACGAAGCGCATGTCGCGCAGGGGGGCTTGGTAATCGGCCATATTGCAATCTCTCGGATGATGCGGGCATGCACGATGCCGTGATGGATGAAGTGCCGGCCGGATCAGCCGGCGCCAAGCGCCGGCCAGGCCAGCGGCAGTGAGCGCTCGCGCGGCGCTGGCTCGAGCAGGCTGTCCAGGGCCGCCAGTAGCAGCGCGCCGACGGCGTCCTGGCGCTGCTGCGCGGTCAGGTCCGGGCACGCCGGCGGCAGGTTGTTGAGCCAGGTGACCAGCGCCTGTACGCCGAACCGCAGGCGAGCCGGCGCCCCGCCCGCTCCGGCCTCCAGCAGCAGGTGCGCCAGGCGCTCTTCGTAGGCTTCGCGCAGCCCCTGGATACGCCGGCGATGGGCCGGCGTCAGGCAGCGCAACTCCTGCTCGGCCAGCTGAAGCTGGGCCGGGCGCCGTTCGTGCAAGGCGATATGGCGCTGCAGCAGCTGCTCCAGGCGCTCCCGGGCACCGCCCCTGGCGGCACGGTGCGGCACGGCCAGCAGTTCCTCGTAGAGCTCCTCGATCAGCTCGAACAGCAGCTGTTCCTTGCTCTCGAAATGGTGATAGAGCGAGCCCGCGCCCATCCCCAGGTGCAGGGCCAGCTCGCGCATGCCGACCTGGGCGAAGCCGCGCTCGGCGAACAGCGCCAGCGCCTTGCCGCGCAGGGTCTCGAGCCTGGTTTCAGCGCACGCACCGGCCATGGCGGCTCACACACGCTCGAAGATCGCGGCGATACCCTGACCGCCACCGATGCACATGGTCGCCAGCGCATAGCGGCCGCCGACCCGATGCAGCTCGTGGATGGCCTTGGTGACGATGATCGCGCCGGTCGCACCGATCGGATGGCCAAGGGAAATGCCCGAGCCATTGGGGTTGACCCGCGCCGGGTCGAAGTCCAGCTCGCGGGCCACGGCACAGGCCTGGGCGGCGAACGCCTCGTTGGACTCGATCACATCCAGGTCGGCCACCGTCAGGCCGGCGCGCCGCAGCGCCAGGCGCGTTGCCGGAATCGGCCCGAGCCCCATCAGCTCGGGCTCGACGCCGGCGTGGGCATAGCTGACCAGGCGCGCCAGCGGGCGCAGATTGTCGCTCTTCACCGCCGCGCCGCTGGCCAGCAGCAGCGCCGCGGCGCCGTCGTTGAGGCCCGAAGCGTTGCCGGCGGTCACCGTGCCGCCCTGCTTGAAGGCGGTCTTCATCGCCGCCAGCTGCTCCAGGGAGACATCGCCGCGCACATGCTCGTCGACCTCGAACAGCTGCACGCCTTTGCGGCTCTTCAGCTCCACCGGCACGATCTGGCTGGCGAAGCGCCCTTCGGCGATGGCACGGGCGGCGCGGCGCTGGCTCTCCAGGGCCAGCTCATCCTGCGCCTCGCGGCTGATGCCATGGCGCTCGGCCACGTTCTCGGCGGTGATGCCCATATGGATGCGCTGGAAGGGGTCGTGCAGCACGCCGAGCATATAGTCCTGCGCCTGCATGTCGCCCAGGCGCGCGCCCCAGCGCGCGGCGGACATCAGGTAGGGCCCGCGGCTCATCGACTCGGCGCCGCCGGCGATGGCCACCTCGGTGTCCCCCAGCAGCAGGCTCTGCGCCGCCGAAATCACCGCCTGCAGGCCGGAACCGCAGAGACGGTTGACGTTGAAGGCCGGGGTTTCCTTGGGCAGGCCGGCATTGAGCGCCGCCACTCGGGCCAGGTAGGCATCGCCCGGTTCGCTGGCAATCACATTGCCCAGCACCACATGCCCGACCCGCTCCGGTGCGCAACCGGCGCGCTGCAGGGCCGCGCCGACGGCCGTGGTGGCCAGTTGCGACAGCGCGACATCCTTGAGCGAGCCGCCGAAGGAGCCTATGGCGGTTCGTGCAGCGCTGACGATGAAGACTTCGGGGGTAGACATGGCGAACTCCGTTTAATGGGGATAACCGGTTGCTGTGGCGTGCACATCCAGCCGGATGGGGTGACCTCGCCGCATGCCTCCAATCTAGGGACAGCGGCGCCGGACGTCTTTTCATTTAGTGACAAAAGGCTGTCATTTCATGACAAGCCCCATTGATTGTCGACACTTTAATATCGGTTGATTGACCAAGACTACTTTAATGAGTAATTTTCGACCACCAACTGAAACATTGTCGACACGTAACAGCCAAAGGCCAATCATGCAATCAGCCTCCTCCGCCAAGACCCCCGGCCAGCGCTTCCGCCAGGCCCTCGCCATCGAGACGCCATTGCAGGTGATCGGCGCAATCAACGCCAACCATGCGCTGCTGGCCAAGCGCGCCGGTTTTCGCGCCCTCTACCTGTCCGGTGGTGGCGTCGCGGCCGGCTCCCTGGGCCTGCCGGACCTGGGCATCAACACCCTCGATGACGTGCTCACCGACGTGCGCCGCATCACCGACGTGTGCGACCTGCCGCTGCTGGTGGATATCGATACCGGCTTCGGCCCGAGTGCCTTCAATATCGAGCGCACCATCAAGAGCCTGATCAAGGCCGGCGCCGCCGCCGCCCATATCGAGGACCAGGTCGGCGCCAAGCGCTGCGGCCACCGTCCGGGCAAGGAAATCGTCTCCTGCGAGGAAATGGTCGACCGCGTGCGCGCCGCCGCCGACGCCAAGACCGATCCGGATTTCTTCCTGATCGCCCGTACCGACGCCATCCAGGCCGAGGGCGTGGACGCCGCCATCGAGCGCTGCCAGGCCTACGTCGAGGCCGGCGCCGACGGCATCTTCGCCGAGGCCGCCTATGACCTGCCGACCTACCAGCGCTTCGTCGAGGCACTGAACGTCCCGGTGCTGGCCAACATCACCGAATTCGGCGCCACCCCGCTGTTTTCCCGCGACGAGCTGGCCTCGGTCGGCGTGGCCATCCAGCTCTACCCGCTGTCGGCCTTCCGCGCCGCCAACAAGGCAGCCGAGGCGGTCTACACCGCGATCCGCCAGAACGGCCACCAGAAGGACGTGATCGAGCTGATGCAGACCCGCGCCGAACTCTATGACCGCATCGGCTACCACGCCTTCGAGCAGAAGCTCGACGCGTTGTTCGCCGCCAAAAAATAACCCCCCAGAACACCGGTGCGGCCGGGCACGCCCTGCCCGCCCCCGGATACACGGCCCAGGCCTTGCCAGATCGGCCTTCTGTCCCGAGGAATCACACCGTGCTTGAAACCTACCGCCACCATGTCGCCGAACGTGCCGAGCAGGGCCTGCCGCCCCTGGCGCTGAATGCCGAACAGACCGCCGCCCTGGTCGAACTGCTGAAGAACCCGCCGGCCGGCGAAGCCGCCTTCCTGCTCGATCTGATCAGCCACCGCGTCCCCGCCGGCGTGGACGAAGCCGCCTACGTCAAGGCCGGCTTCCTCTCTGCCGTGGCCAAGGGCGAAGCCGCCTCGCCGCTGCTAGGCAAGCAGCGCGCCGTCGAACTGCTGGGCACCATGCAGGGCGGCTACAACATCGCCACCCTGGTCGAGCTGCTGGACGACGCCGAGCTGGCCAACGCCGCCGCCGCACAGCTCAAGCACACCCTGCTGATGTTCGACGCCTTCCACGACGTCGCCGAGCGCGCCAAGGCCGGCAATGCCGCGGCCAAGGCCGTGCTGCAGTCCTGGGCCGATGGCGAATGGTTCACCGCCCGCCCGGCGCTGGCCGAGAAGATCACCCTGAGCGTGTTCAAGGTGCCCGGCGAAACCAACACCGACGACCTGTCGCCGGCTCCGGACGCCTGGTCGCGCCCGGACATCCCGCTGCACGCCCTGGCCATGCTGAAGATGGCTCGCGACGGCATCGTGCCGCAGCAGCCCGGCGCGGTCGGCCCGCTGGCACAGATCGAGGCGGTCAAGGCCAAGGGTTACCCGGTGGCCTATGTCGGCGACGTGGTCGGCACCGGCTCCTCGCGCAAATCCGCCACCAACTCGGTGCAGTGGTTCTTCGGCGACGACATTCCCCATATTCCGAACAAGCGCGCCGGCGGCTTCTGCTTCGGCAACAAGATCGCCCCGATCTTCTACAACACCATGGAAGACGCCGGCGCCCTGCCAATCGAATTCGACGTGGCCGCCCTCGATATGGGCGATGTGATCGACCTCTACCCCTATGCCGGCAAGGTCTGCAAACAGGGCACTGAAGAAGTGCTGGCCCGCTTCGAACTGAAGACTCCCGTGCTGCTCGACGAAGTGCGCGCCGGCGGCCGTATCCCGCTGATCATCGGCCGCGGCCTGACCGAGAAAGCGCGCGCCGAGCTGGGCCTGGCCCCCTCCACCCTGTTCAACAAGCCGCAAGCGCCGGCCGACAGCGGCAAGGGCTTCACCCTCGCGCAGAAGATGGTCGGCCGCGCCTGCGGTCTGCCGGAAGGTAAAGGCGTGCGTCCGGGCACCTACTGCGAACCGAAGATGACCACCGTCGGTTCCCAGGACACCACCGGCCCGATGACCCGCGACGAGCTGAAAGACCTGGCGTGCCTGGGCTTCTCCGCCGACCTGGTGATGCAGTCCTTCTGCC
>JAESGS010000296.1_pt1 | contig 54772 bp, 54 predicted proteins | sample 9269761 | NCBI WGS metagenome assembly JAESGS01 (sample SAMN15741799, study PRJNA653493) | algae metagenome | isolation source: Cyanosarcina radialis HA8281-LM2 and co-occurring heterotrophs from damp... | place: USA: Makauwahi cave, Hawaii | collected 2011-01-06 | reverse complement strand
ACCCTCGTCGAAACTATCGACGCTCTCGAATGCCAGAACTATATCGCCAACGCAGGATACGCTTCCGTCAAAACGTGAAGGAGTCTAGCGCCTCACTGATGCGTGGGCCTGCATATGCCAAGAGTATCCAGAGAGCTTTGAACGCAACGTTCTGCTCACGATCGATGATCGCATCGACCTCCTCCACCGACAGCGACGTGTCGTAATTGGAGCGGGCGAACGACCTATTGCCTGCAATCCGGCGAAGACCTTCTGCGACCGCTGGACGGTCACCTCCGATCAGCGTGCTCCAGCGCAACCGTTGAGCACGAAGATGTGACAGAAGGTCATCGGCTGATATACTGTACTTTACTTGCTCCCAGACTTTTCTGGAGTTTCTGAATGCGGCCCCTATGATCGAGGCTTCGCCCGAGTATTCTCTGCAGAAACGCGCGAAATCGACGATGTCCCGGAACTCGCCAATAACGGTCTCGTAGCCGACTGCATGCCAATACTTGAACAAGCGAGATTGGGGGTCGGACGGATTTTCGAGCCGCGCTCTCAGATATTCGTAAACGGCAACATCCATAAAACCGTCTTGCGCAATGCGGTGATGGCCGATCGAACTCGTGAAGTCGAACAATCGGCCCACTGCGTTCAACCGCCGCCGTATCGATGCAGTCGGCACGACTTCGTCGGTGAGATATAGCGCCCAAGCCAAAGCTTCGTTCGGGACGACGATTTCATCGGCATCGGCGATGCAAATCACGAGGACAGGCAAGTGCACCCGTTGGGCTGCACCGCCGTTGGACGACAGCAGCGATGGCCGCGCGCGGTCGATTGGCAGATCAATTACAAGAAACGAAGGTAAGTCACGATGCGGTGCGAGTTGGTCCGTCGAATCCATAGGCGTGCGCTCTCATCGATCGCGGCGGCAAGTTCCGCAGCTTCCACGACTCGTTTGCGTCATGTCGAACGCCTTCAATAGATACTCGCCGCCCTACCAGATGCTGGCGGAGCGCCGTCCCGTTTTGAATGCGCGACATGCTGATCGCCAAGCGATTCCCCATCTCCTTGACGAGGCTGCGACAACGACATGCGATGAGAGAAAGTCTTGACATCGCGTTACACGCAACCAACGCGACGGTGCATGGCTACATTGCGCCAAACCTGCCGCATTCGTGGCGGCAGATATGCCTCGAAGCGAAGGTTTAAGGAACTCGTTTCGAAGTCTGTAATGAAGGCTGACGCGACTTCTTAGTCCGCTGCACGTAGACGTATCCACAGAGAATCGGCAAACGTCTCATTCGGATACTACGCAACATCGACGACCCGGCCTACGATCCTCGCAGGAGGATCGTTTATGGTCATGAATTTCGACAGCCTTTTGCGTCCAAAGAGCAATACATCTCCAACGGACCCTTTTGAAATCTTTGCAAAGACCCCCAACTTGAAGAACGTACCAAACGATCTTTGGAAGGGGCAGGCGGAAGCGTTAAGCCTTTGGCACAAGAACCGCACAGCAGCGGACAATGTCATCCTCCTGAACACGGGTGCCGGAAAGTCCATCGTAGGCGTGCTGATGGCTCAGAGCCTTGTAAACGAGGCAATTGGTCCAGTGGTTTTCGCTTGTGCCACGATCGACCTAATTGAGCAGACAGCGCGGGAATGCGAACGTCTTGGATTGAAGTACACGAAGCGTTCGCAGGGTAGTTTCTCAAACGATTTGTTCGAGACCGGCCAAGCTTTCTGCATCACGACATACCAGGCGTTGTTCGTCGCGAACACGACATTCAATGGCACGAAGGCTCCGTCGGCTGTAATCTTTGATGATGCGCACGTCGGCGAACGTGTCATCCGAGATGCTTTTACTCTGACCATTGGCAAAGATCAGCACCCGGGCTTGTTCCGAGACGTCATTGAGATTGTCAGGCCTGAGTTCGAAACCCTCGCAAAAGGGCCGCATCTCAGCTTCGTACTCGAACAGGTTGGACAGCAGTCGGTCACGATGTGTCCACCCTCAACGGCGTTTCGTCACCGGGAAGCGATCCTAGAAGCCATCAAGAGGACGGACTGGCGAAAGTCGGACCTGATGTTCCCGGCAATTCGCTTATGGGAGTACCTAGGTTCATGCGCAATTTTCGTTTCTGCATCCGCCATCGAGATAACGCCGCCTTTTATTCCAACCGGGGTCTACGATTTCCTGGGCCAAGGCGTGCGGCGTATCTACCTGTCGGCCACGATGGAATTCGAGACGGACTTCGTTCGGGGTTTCGGACGACGCGCGAAGAATCCAATAGTCCCGGACAACGATGCGGGCAACGGAGAGCGTCTGATCCTGCTCAGCAGCCGCTTCGACGATAAGGTCAAGAAGGAGGAGTTGGCGTCGGAAATTTTGAAAAGCCACAAGCTTGTCATCTCGGTTCCTTCCTATCCGAAGGCTGACGTTTGGAAGAACCATGGTACGCCGCCTAGCCGCGCAAACTTCACGGACGAGCTTCAGGCATTCCGGGAAGCTACTGCTGGATCGTTCGTCTTGGTTTCCCGGATCGACGGTATCGATCTTCCGCAGGATACGTGCCGCGTCATGCTGATTGATGGAGCTCCGTCTGGGGCGAGCCTAATGGATCAGTACCTCTTCCAGCATATGTCTTTGGCGAACCTGTTTTCCACGAAAATGGCGGGACGCATTACGCAGCTTCTAGGGCGTATCAATCGGGGCCGAAGCGACTATAGCGCCTTCGTCATCTACGGCGGTGACATCAACGTATGGCTGAAGACCGAGCGGAATATAGCGCTTCTCCCGCCGCTCGTACGGAAGCAATTCATCCTGAGCCAGACAGTGCAGGAAGGCATGGAGAAATCCAGCGCCGGCGATATCGCCGGACTGGTTACCCAAGTGCTCGCCCGCGACACTGGCTGGATGAAGTTCTATCGCGAGACAGTCGACGGTCTCGAAGTTTCCTCCGAGGCACTGGAGAAGGTTAAGGAGCGTGAATCGCAACTCGCCGCGTCCGCCGAGGCCGAGTGCATGTTCATGACCAAGCTCTGGCAGGGAGACACCGAAGGGGCTCGAAAAGCTCTTCTGGATATTCTGGACGACACCGCGCTCGCGGACGCCAAGCTAGCAGGATGGTATTCCGTCTGGCTGGCCGCATCGTACGAAGCAGATGGCGACAGCGAGACGGCCATAGCGCATTACAAGAAGGCAAGGGCTCGCCTGTCGCACTGGCTCAACGTGCCTCATCGGAGCGAGTTTGATCGCCAGGCTGACGACGAGGGCGACAAAACCCTACTCCAGAAGCGCCTCCTTGCCGTCAATCACCATGGTCCGCAGGCTTTGGGGGATCTCGTCTCAAAGCTGAGGATGCAGGCTAAGCTTTTGGCGGATCCCGCTTCGTCTTCAAGCCTCAAAGAGGAAGCGGTTCGCCTTTACGGCGAACTTCTCGGCTTTTCAGCAAGCCGTCCTGATAATGAGTTCGGCCACGGGCCGGATGTGGTGTGGAAGGATGACGAGGCTGCAACACTCGTCGCGTTTGAGCTGAAGACGGAGAAGAAGGAGCCGGCGGAATACAACAAGGCCGAGGTCGGACAAGCACACAATCACATTCAGTGGCTGAAGGACAACGAGAAGGATGTCCGTTCGGAGGGCCTCCTGCTGGTCGGCCCCTCCGGAGTTTGCAAGTCCGAGGCCAGCCCTTCGGAGGACATTTTCCTCGTCGAGACTAGGTCTCTGGTGGCTCGCATGCAGACCTTCGCAGCGAAAATCGACGACACCCGGGGGCGCACAGCCATCGACCGCTGGACGCTACTAAACGAGCTCGGCGGTCTAGCGGAGTGGCAACCCAACGGTTTCTTCGGAGCGTTAGCTCAGAAGACGCTGAAATCCGTGAAGGTTGATTGATCAAACCAAGGATTCACTATGCAAGCGCTTGTTGAGGGACACCCGACGCTAACCAGTTGCGAACGACCGAGATTGAGCCTCTTTCCGGCCCACCGCGAAGCTGAAATCGATGTCGCTTCGAAACCGCTCGGATCAATCCGTAAGTGAGTTCCCGTTAGTCGACGCTTAAGCGGAAATGTTCTGAAGGTGCTTCGGCCGCACGTATTTGGAATGCCGAAGGATGTGCCCATACGAGTAGTCTCTTGGCTCCATGATGAGGTCTCGATGACGGCAAGAACGTAGCCCCAGTAAATGACAGGGGGCTCAGCAATGGGGTGGTTTCTTGTCAGTCGGCTTCCAGGTTGGAATGCCCTGAAAGCTGACCGATTCGGTATCGGTAAGCGCGGCACCGCAGCTTGCATCCAACTTAGCCCATTATTCTCAACCTTCGGCTCCGAAACTTTCTCGCCCTTTAGCTCGTACCTACGCGGTCAAAACGAAAGGGAGAAAATTCCATGAAGCTTATCAAGATTGCACTCGTCACCGCGATTGCCGCCGTGCCTGCAGTGGCCTACGCCGACCACCTCAACATCGACGTCGAAGGGGCAACGATCGAAGGCAATTCGGTGGTCTTCCCGGCAGTCAAGATCGACAAGGACGGCTACGTGGTGATCCATGCGGTCGAGAGCGGCGAAGCCGTCATCCCGGCGTCGATCGGACATACGGCCGTGCCTGCTGGAGACAGCGAAAACGTTGCTGTCGAGATCGAAGGCGGAGCGATGGAAGGCACCGACTACGTCGCGATGATCCATTATGAGACCAACGACAACGACACGTACGATTTCGCCGAGGGAATGACTGACGTCGACACCCCCGGAATGCGTCCTGACAACTCGCCGTACGCCCTGCCCTTCAAGGTCGGCGGCATGTAAGCTATCGGCGCGGGCACCGTAGGATGCCCGCGCCTCATCTGCCCGACATGGCGCTCGCGGCATTTAAGCGTCCCGCGTGGGGTTTCCAGACCCCACGCGGGACGCTTATTGCGGAACTTGATCCCCGCAACCAACGCCGATCGCCAGGTACGCTTCTCCAGCGACGCTACACTCGATGGCGTCGTTTCCGCAAAGGCACTCCAACGCGCAAAGAAGATGCTCGGCCACGTCGGGTCTGCCCGCAGCCCGCGCATTCCTGAACGCTGCAAGAATGGAGCGGTCCAAGGATCGATTTCGCTGTCGCTTTCCGTTGGCTTGCTTCATCGATAGACCATGCGCCTTCCAGCGGGTGGAAGGTCAAGGGCCAGTAGCCGCCATGGGAAGCGTCGATCCTTATACAGGCACCGCAGCTAGCGCGACCAAGTCCGCCGAAGCGTAAGCCAGCAAGAGTCCGTGCCCCCTCGAAGCAGGCGACAATCCACTTCCTGGCAGGCCGACTGCGTCGGACGTCATGACGTCCCCGACCACTTTAGCGGCCTCGCCAATGGGGTGACTTGCAAGCACGCCAAGCGCAATCCGGAGCGCGACGGAGAACCAGACCCGCTTCGCCGCATCGGCCCCCCTGCTCGTGCAATTGTGGAGTCCGCGGTCCAAACCAGCGCTCCGCATCGATCGTCCCCTCTAATCCGTCGCATAGGCCGTCGCAGTCTTGCCATCCTTGGTCACCGCGAAAATCGCAAACGCTCCGGCTTGCTCGCCGCCCATGCCGGGTGATCCGAGCGGCATGCCGGGCAACGTAATTCCAGCAATTTCAGGGCGTTTCGACAGGAGCTTGCGGACTATATCGGCCGAGACGTGCCCGTCGACCACGTAGCCATCGACGAACATCGTGTGACATCCTTGGGCATTTTCTGGAACCCCTGCGTCGAGGCTGATCCGGGAGAGTTCGTTGGTCGGCTCAACCTCGATATCGAACCCATTTGCGCGCAGGTAATCGGCGTAGCTCTCGCAGCACCCGCATTGGGGGTTCTTGTAGAGGGTACCTCTAAGGACTTCTTGGGAATTAGCGGCGACATCTGTGGCTAGGAGAATCGTGGTCATCATGATGGTGCGAAGCATGTGGGTTTCCTTTCAAGGTTTTCGTTGCTGACTATCGACGGTCCTCCGCGTCGGCGACGCGGAGGACCGTCATCAGTCCTGTCATTTGGTGATCGGTGACGTGGCAATGCAGCATCCAGTCACCGGGAGCGTCCGCGACGAAAGCGATCTCGATCGTGTCCTCGGGAGCCATGAGCACCGTGTCCGCCCACCGTCGATGCGGAACCGCGGCCCCGTTTCGCGTCAGTACCCGGAAGCTAAAGCCGTGGAGGTGCATCGGATGCCACCATGCGGTTTGGTTGCGCATCGTGATCAGGTGGGTCTTACCCCGCCCGAGCGTCAGTAGCGGTGCCGTGCCTGCGTGCCCGTCCCCCGCCATGGATGTCCCGTTGATGGACCAAATGGCCTGCGCCATACCCCTCATACCTCCCATGCCCTGCATCATGCCGCGGCCCATCATTCCGCCCTCCAGAACCAGCTCGTGGCGCTCGGCCGCCGACAGGTCCGGCTCCGGAAGAGGATTGGCCGGCAGGACGAACGGCTTCGGGAACACGGTCCGGACTGGAGCCTCGGACGCATAGGCGAGTTCGGTCAGCCTGTACTCCAGACCCTCGTAGAAATCGTCGATGACCGGATAGCGCCGTCCCGGCGATCCCGTCATGTCGATCATGAGGTCGATACGCATTGCGGGGCCGAGCAGTATGTGGCCGTCATCGGGCGTGTGGGGCTGGCATGGCTGGCCGTCGACCGCGATGACGAGAGGGTCGTGGCCCTCGAAGCGAAGGCGCATGATCCGTGCAAGAGAGACGTTGACGAGCCGCAGGCGGACGCGCTCGCCCGCGCGGACCCGTTGGCTCCCAGGGACCGCGCCGTTGAGGGTGACCGTGTTGCCAAGGCGTCCGGACATTCCCGCTTCCATCATGTTGCCGAAGCCGGACGCGACCTGTCCTTTCGACGTGACCCGCCAGTCCCTCAGCGTCCAAAGCCTGTCCCGGTCAACCGGGACAGGCTCGGTCTCGTCGACGATAAGCACTCCAGCGAGCCCGCGACCAAGTTGCTCGAGGCTGTTGGAATGAGGATGGTACCAGAACGTCCCGGCGTCGGGCGGAGTGAACTCGTAGACAAAGCTCTCTCCCGGTCGGATCGGCGGCTGTGTAAGCCCAGGCACGCCGTCCATGGCGTTCGGGAGGCGGATGCCATGCCAATGGACCGTCGTATCTTCTTCGAGCTTGTTCTCGACTACGACACGGAACGGCTCCCCCTGCCGAATACGCAGGAGAGGGCCGGGAACGACGCCATCATAGGTCCAGACTGCCGTCTCGGGATAACCTTCACCCCGTAGCGCCGCCCGGCCGGGTTTCACCACCAACTGACGTTCATCGTTACCGCCCTGGGCCCATGCTTTAGCCGGAACGATGTTAACCGCGGCGATCGCCGCTGCCGCCTGGAGGAACCTCCGGCGGGGAATCTGAAAAGAATATTTGGTAATCACAACGGACCTTCCGCGGTCGCGGCCGACGACGCCCATGCACTTTCCAAGGCTGCCGTCAGGGACTGATATTCGTGCGCGATCGCGCACGAGCGAGCTCGGATGCTCAGCGCCGGCGGCATGGCAACCGGCGGGCATCGGGCACTGCCTTAGATCCTGGGAGGATACGGGTCCGGAACCGACACCCTATCAAGAAGGGTAAGGTCCACGAGGGCGTAACCGCGGGATGCCCGCGGAACGGCGAGTGACACGGCCGCTGGAAGCACGGCGATGGCGGGCGCGACGCACACGGACAAACAATCCATCGCGTCCGCATCCTGCGGCTCGCCCGGGCATGGCGTCACGCAACTGCCCGCGGGATCCATGTCGTCGGTCATGGCAGACATCTCAAGCGCCATAGTGCCGGCCGGAACGGCCGACAAGCCCAAACTCGCCATCGCGAAGATGGCGAGCAGGCTGGCGAGAAGATGCTTGGCCGATCGATTCATAACGGTCCTATTTTGGATGCACAGTGCCTCTCGCGCAAGTTGGTTGCCAGCGCTGCGACGTTCGGCCCCGGACTGTCAGACAATGTAGCGGTCCCAGCCACCGTAGTGTTCGGCGCTCCGGTTGCCGCGCGGGAGGCTGAGGCCGATCACTGCCACACCTACGATAGCGCTGTTGACGGCTGCCGCTCCATCTGCATCCAAGAGCAGCCAGAGGCCGAACGCGATATTGATAAAACGCAGCGGCCGCGCGACTTTCGCCATCGTAATGACGGCCACCGTCACGATGCCACGGCTCCATCATCCGACGCGCTGTTGCGGTCCATGCCGACGACGCGAAAACGTCAGGCGAACTTCCGGACCACAGCGGATCCTATGAAGCCGCCGTCACCACTACGAGCTCTTTTTCCGTACCATCGCCAATGTCGCTCCCTTTGCGAAGAGCCCGCGTGGCCCTTACGAGCCACCGACGGCGAAGTCCGCCCTAACCTTTCGCATTGTCCGAACCCCTGCGATCTCCTCGCCTGGGATGGATCCGCAACGGACGAGGCAGCCGATTCAGCCGCCTCCGGGAGGCTCACATTTTGTCAACCTGACTTCAAAGCGATAGTTCCCAGTCGTGATCGCAAAAGAGCGTCGCTATCCGGCGCACTGCATCGATACAGCAGGGTCCTTATGCCGGCTTGCACTTGCGGGCTGCAGCATCTAACCAGATGTCCGCGTTGAGCGGTCCGGTCGGTCGTACCAGCGGAGCGTGGGAAAGGAAGCGTCATGGCGCACGACACCGTGGAGCAGCAAAGGGCCGATGCGGTTTCCAATCTTTGGAGAGTGCCCGAGCTTCCGATCGCCATATTGTCGTTCGCGCTTCATTTCGTTTGGGAATTCCTCCAGGTACCCGCCTACGAAGGGATGGCCACACTACCCCACTGGGAAGGAATAAAGACGTGCACGGCCGCGACGGCGGGCGACGTAGGCTTGGCGCTCCTTGCATTCTGGACGACGGCGGTTGTCTTCAGGTCGCGTCGATGGATCATGCACCCGCGACCACCACAGCTCGCGCTTTTCGTCGCGACGGGAGTCGTCCTGACGGTAGGTCTCGAATTCTACTACATCGAAGTGACGGGCCGATGGGTCTATTCCGAACTGATGCCTCGCATCCCGCCGTTGGGCACCGGGCTGACGCCCCTGTTGCAATGGCTCGTCATACCGCTCCTCGTGGCCTCCTTGTCCGGCAGGGTGCTGAGAGGCAGCTGACCCCTGCCCAGCATGGACATCCCCAGAAAGCATTCGCCAGGCTTCGGATCACAGCATGTACCCGACGTCGGAAGCTCCTGTCGGATAGGCGAACATCGTCTCATTCAAGGCGGTTGCGGTCAGATCGTGCCTGATTGCAAGAGCGAACAGGTTGATGACTTCATCTGCATGCGGCCCTACCAGATGGGCCCCTAGAACTCGTTCCGTTCCCTCCTCGACCATCACTTTGAACCCGTAGACTTCCTCTGCAGCTTGCCGGGCGGTGAACCAATCCGACGCATTTTGTGACCGGGTGCGAAACCGGAAGCCATGTCGGCGCGCCTCTTCCTCGCTCCAGCCAACGGAGGCGATCGGCGGGATGGTGAAGGCCACGCTCGGCACGCCCCGATAATCCGGCTTGTGTCGATTGCCGTCGAGCAGGTTGCCGACGACTGCCTTGGCGTCGCGGCTCGAAACCGGGGTCAGAGGCGGACCGGATCCGGCCGCATCGCCTGCCGCATAGACCGCGGGGTTCGAGACGCTTTGCAGATACTCGTTCAGCTCCAGTCGATTGTTTGTCGCCGCGATCCCCCCACGCTCCAGATCAAGATCGCGGATGCTCGGCACCCGGCCTGCGGCATGCACGACGAGATCGGCGTCGATTGTCAGCTTCCCCCTGCCCGTCGAAGCGATCACACGATAGCCGCTTGCCGATTTTTCGATTGCGTTGACGACAGTTCCAGTTCGGACGTCGATCCCGAGGCTGCGGAATTTCGGCAGGAGCCAGCCGACGAGGTCAGGATCGAAATGCTTCAGCATGCGCTCGCCCCGCTGAAGGATCGTCACCTGCGCACCTGCTCGCGCTGCGATATGGGAGAATTCAGCGGCGACGTAGCCGCCGCCGACCATCACGATCCGTGCGGGCAAGGCGTCGAGGGCAAGGAACTCCTCATTGGCGACCAGATGCTCCTCGCCGGGAATGCCAAGTTGGACAGGGTCGGCTCCCGTAGCGATCAGAATGTAGCGTGCATTAAGGTCGCTGCCGTCGACCGCAACGCTGTTGAGTCCGGAGAAGCGGGCCTCGCCGTGGAAGGTCGCAATCCCTCTTTCGGCATAGCTTTGCTCCTGTTTCCGCGGCACCGGATCGGTAAAACGGCGCTTGAACGCAATCAGCGCCGGCCAATCGATACTTGATTCGCCGACCACCCCCTTGCCTCGCATTCTCCGGGCATGATCGACGGCCGACGCCGCGCCCACGAGCATCTTTTTCGGGTCGCACCCGCGCAGGGCACAAGTCCCGCCGTAAGGCTTGTCATCGATGACGGCGACCGACCATCCGGCCGCGCGCATGCGCATGGCGGTTCCGCGTGCGGCGGTACCCGTGCCGATGACGACAAGATCGAATTTCTGGTCCATGATCGCCGCCTTACGAATTTCCGCAACAGGTCCCTGTCCTTCCGGCTTCCCGCGCTCCTTGGATCGGAGGACATGGGATGGAACCGTAGGAGCAGTAGACGCAGCAATCGCCCGGCCTTGGACGCATAAGAGTTCCGCACCCCGCGCAGTCGTAGAAGAACTGGCAGGCATCGGTCGGCATCGTCTCGATTCTCCCGTGGCCGCATTCGGGGCATGTGATGGCACTTTGAAGGTTGATCATATTACTGGTCCTTTCCCTGGTCCCTGCCGCCCCTGAGGAACCGCCTGATTTCGGAGTTCCGGTGATCATGACCCCATGGGGCGCGATGGCCTTGCGAAGCCCGACCCAGTCAAAGGTCGGCTGATCGGCTCCATCGAGGCGAGGAATCGCATCAAGAAGTACCCCGACGTACCTCGCGGAGAGAAAGGCTCCTCAACCTCAAGGCGTTTGCAATCACGGACACCGATGACAGGCTCATCGCCGCCGCCGCCAACATCGGCGACAGGAGGGTGCCGAACACCGGGTAAAGTACGCCCGCCGCGACAGGCACACCCAGCGTATTGTAGACGAAGGCGAAGAACAGGTTCTGCTTGATGTTCCTGATCGTGGCCTGGGCGAGGGTGCGCGCCCGCACGATCCCGTTGAGGTCGCCCTTCACCAACGTGATGCCAGCGCTTTCGACCGCCACGTCGGCACCGGTCCCCATGGCAATGCCCACGTCGGCCGCGGCGAGCGCCGGCGCGTCATTGACCCCGTCGCCGGCCATGGCGACGCTGGCTCCTTTCGCGCGAAGCTCGTCGATCAGCGTCTTTTTGCCTTCCGGCATCATGTCGGCGCGGACCTCGTCGATGCCGAGCTTGGCCGCGACGGCTCCCGCCGTTCGCGCGTTGTCTCCCGTGGCCATGATAATTTTCAGTCCGCTCTCGTGCAGGGCGCGGATCGCGTCAGCGGTGGTCGCCTTGATCGGGTCGGAAACGGCGACGATTCCCGCGAGCTTGCCATCGGCAGCGACGAACATCGCCGTCTTGCCCTCCGATCGCAGTTCGTCAGCCCGAGTCTTCACTTCTTCCACGGCGATACCGAGATCGTCCATCATCGCGCGGTTGCCGAGGGCGATCACGCGATCCGAAACTCTACCCAGAACCCCCTTCCCCGTGACGGCCTCGAAATCGGCGGCGGTTGAAACGGACACTCCCCTTTCACGCGCCCCGTCGACGATCGCTTCCGCGAGCGGGTGTTCCGAGCCCTTTTCCAGACTCGCTGCCAGTCCGAGTAGATCGTCTTCATCGAATTCGTTCAAGGCGACGACGTCCGTCAGCTTCGGCTTGCCTTCGGTCAGAGTACCCGTCTTATCAACGATAAGCGTGTCGACCTTGGCGAACCGTTCAAGCGCCTCGGCGTCTTTGATCAATACGCCGGCCTGCGCACCGCGCCCTGTAGCCGTCATGATCGACATCGGCGTTGCAAGTCCGAGGGCGCAGGGACAGGCGATGATCAAAACCGATACGGCCGAGACGATCGCGAAAACCATGCTTGGCTCCGGCCCGAACAACGCCCACGCGATGAACGCCACCACGGCGACCAGCACGACGGCCGGCACGAAGTAGAACGAGACCCGGTCCACCATGCCCTGGATCGGCGCGCGCGAGCGTTGCGCCTTGGCGACCATCTCGACGATCTGGGACAGCATCGTGTCCTTCCCGACCTTTTCGGCACGCATCACCAGCGAGCCGTTCTTGTTAAGCGTGCCTCCGGTCAGGACGTCGCCTTCCGTCTTCTCGACGGGGACCGGCTCTCCGGTGATCATCGACTCGTCGACCGAGGAGCGGCCTTCGAGAACGGTTCCGTCCACGGGCACGCTGTCGCCTGGCCGGACGCGCAGCCTGTCGCCGGACTGCACCTCCTCCAGGGGCACGTCGGCTTCCGATCCATCTTCCTTAAGCCGCCTTGCCGTCTTCGGAGCGAGATCGAGCAGCGCCCGGATCGCCGAGCCCGTACGCTCGCGCGCCCGAAGCTCGAGGACCTGTCCGAGGAAGACGAGCGCAACGATCACGGCTGCCGCCTCGAAATAGACCGGGACCGCACCGCCATGGCCGCGGAACTGATGCGGAAAGAGGCCGGGGAACACCGTGGCGAAGACGCTGTACGCATAGGCCGCGCCGACGCCGATCGAAATCAGCGTCCACATGTTCGGGCTGCGGTTTACGAACGACTGGTAGCCCCGATGGAAGAAGGGAATGGCCGCCCAAAGGACCACCGGGGTGGCCAGGACGAGTTCTACCCAGACGGCGGCCCTCTCTCCGACCCATTCCCGGGGGGACACGCCGATCATCGGTCCCATCGTGAGCACGAGCAGCGGCACGGAGAGCACGGCGCTCACCCACAACCGGCGCGTAAAGTCCACGAGCTCCGGGTTCGGCCCCTCTTCGCCGGTTGGCACGCCCATTGGTTCCAGCGCCATGCCGCAGATCGGACAGGAGCCGGGCTCGTCGCGGACGATCTCCGGATGCATCGGACACGTGTACTGCGTCCCGGCCGCCATAACCTCGAGGGCCGGTCGTGCGCTGATGATGCCGTCCGGGTTGCCCTCGAATTTCCTTTGGCAGCCCGGCGAGCAGAAATAGAACCCTTGACCTTCATGCCGAGTGAAATGCCTCGCCGTGGCCCGCTCCACGCTCATGCCACACACGGGATCGACAGCCTGGAGGTATGCCTCCGGATCCATGACGAACTTGCCGCGGCAGGACGCGCTGCAAAAATGGTAGGCGTGCCCGCCGTAAACCGCCGTGGGTTTGCCCGCCTCCGGATCGACGGTCATGCCGCAAACCGGATCCCGGGTGACACCGGCCTCGGCTCCGGGAGCCGCGTGACGGTGCTCTACGGACGGACGTCCGCCGCGGTCTTGATGGTTTTCGATGTGCTGCATGGCCGATCTCCCTGGCAAACGTGGTGATGCTAAGGCTTCCTCCTAATGGAAGGTCAACCGCCATCTCCCGGTTCCGGTCTGCCGAGCTGTTCCTGAAACGCCGACATGACTCCTGAAGGAGGATTGAACCTGCAATTCGGCGGGTCGCCGCCCACGTCTGCCGCGATGTCCCGTCGCCGCCGAACTGCTTTCGCCTGCTCTAAACGAGGGGCGGCGGCTCACGCCGACCGCCACCGCAAAGCCGCAAGAGGGACCTGCTATCAGTATCCTACCTGCAGACCTTCTCGAAAACCGCGATCAGCTCCTTGAACTTCAGCCGCTGCTCCTCGGGATCACCGGACCTGATCGCGTCTTGAACGCAGTTGTCCGCGTGATCCTGGAGGATCAATATCTCGACCTGCGATAGGGCCGACCGGATCGCCATCACCTGGTTGATGACGTCCATGCAATAGCGGTCCTCTTCGATCATCCTTCCAATGCCGCGCACTTGACCTTCGACGCGCGCGAGGCGCTGAAGAGCTGATTGCTTGCGATCCTTCATCGAATTGGCACCTCACGTTCCCCTGGATGAACCGATTTCGCGCCTGAAAGTTTCGGGGAACTTCTGCGGCGGCTTCCGGTTGGGCCGGATAGGTACCCCGGTAGGGTATTAACGAGGCCACACCCCCAAGAGATTTCACGGCCAACCACGAGAGGAACATGTATCAGCATCCTACCATTGTCGGCGCTACCGGCGGGATCGTCGCCACAATCTTGCTTGTATATCCCCGTCCGGCTGACCATCGTCTGCACGGGGGCCGACCAAGTCGCCACCTCGGCCCAGCACTAAGATGCCTTACGGTGGACGCTCGACACGACCGTGTACCGGTCGGTCGCGAACCGGGCCGGCGGCGTCGAGCTGCGCGAGACGTTTCCGGAGAGGTACTTGCAGAGGGAGCCGGTCACCATGCCGAGAGTTGCGCCCACTGCCACGGCGGGCCAGGCCAAGAGCCTGCAGAGTTCCGGGGCATGAGACCGGAGCCGCCGCGCCTGACGGAAGCCGCCGCCGAACGGACGGACGAGGAAATCTGCCGGATGGCCTCCAACGGCATCAAGATGACAGGCATGCCGGCATTCGGCGAACACCATCCTCCCGATGAAATCGCTGCGATTACCGCCTTCGTCGGCGCTCTGCCTTGGCTGACGGTCGACGATTACTCCAGGTTGACCGGATGCGTACAGGAGCCGTCGGAGCGCGCGCCGACACGCGCTGCAGTCGAAGCATCCGAGGAGCCGTCTCGCGTCTCCGACTCCCGCAGCGAATAGCAAAACCAACAGGAAGACGAGTATGTCCTACACCCGTTTCGGCCTGATGATCCTCACCTCCACGATGGTGATGTTCATCCTGATGTACCTGAACACCTATGCCTGGGAGCATGTCTTTTTCTCGGAAACCAGGACCTACATGGCGATCATGATGGGGGCCACGATGGCTGTCGTCATGCTCGCTTTCATGATGGGCATGTACAAGAGCACCTCTTTGAACATCGCCATTTTCATAGGTGCAGCAATCGTCTTCGCGCTGTCGCTGTGGCTCGTGCGGAGCCAGGTGACGGTCTCGGGACCGAGCTACATGCGCGCGATGATCCCGCATCATTCGATCGCGATCATGACATCGGAGCGGTCGCAGATCCGCGACCCCCGCGTTCGCAAGCTCGCCGACGAAATCATCGAGGCACAGCGTCGCGAGATTGCCGAGATGCGCTATCTCATCGCAGACGTCTCGTCAGGAAACGTGGCGGAAAGTACCTACGAGGACCCGCCGGCCGCGCCGGGAACCGTGGAGGACGCCCTTGCGAACACGCTCGTCAGCCAGCTCGACCTTGCGCCGGTGCCGAAGGCCGAGGCCGATCGCCTGATCGAGACGGATTCGCGCTGCACGTTCAACCGCAGTCCGGAGTCCGAGCCCATACTATGGGCCGCGCAGGACGGCGCAGGTGCGGCGGTCAAGTTAAACGGCGTCCTCGTCCCTCTCGATCGGAACGGCGATCCGCAAATCGACCCTGCGGTCTTTGCGTCGCCGGGCATGAGGGTATCGGTCCGGTCCCTCGGGGAGGAGGCCGATTGGCGTCAAGACTCGGAACTGGTCTTCGAGTTGGATCAAGGTCTCGTCGTAGGCTATCGCGGTTTCTACGACTGCAGCGCCCAGTAACTTCGCGTTCAAATTCGCGGCACGTGGGCAATCACAACATACAATTTCCGCGCGGCACAGGGGCCGCGCGGAAACGCGCGTCTCACTTGACGTTTTCTACGAGCCAACCGGTCATGACCTCGATCTCGGCGGTCTGGTCCGCGATGATCGTTTCGGCGAGTGCCCGTAATTGCTCGTCCTCACCATGGTTCAACATGGCTTCGGCCATTCCGATCGCGCCCTGGTGATGCGCGATCATCCCGCACGCGAAGGCGACGTTCGGGTTCTCGTTCATCATCCCTTCGTGCATCGCAGGCATGGTCTCCATCATCTTCTGCATGTTCTCACGGACATGCTCGGGCATGGAGTCCATATCCATGTTCTCCATCCCCATCATCGCGCCCGTGCCGCCTTCGGAAGAGCCACCCGACATCTGACCCATTCCGGAATGACCCATGGATGCGCCATCCGCAGCCGAACATTGTTCGGGAAGCTTGAAGGCGTTGCCATCCTCCTGCGCAAGGGCGACGTTCGAGAGCGACACAGCGGCGACCGCGGCCGCAAGAATTGAAGCGAAGTGTTTCATCGGAATTCTCCGTAAATCTGAAATGAGTGTTTGAAGGGGTTCAGGTTGCGGATCGGGGCGGAGGCAGTTCAAGCTCGAGGAGAATGCCCATTCCATCGAACAGAAGGCCGACGTCATGCATATACCGCGGCTTCGAACGAGACACGGATACAGGCATAGCCTCCACGCCGGGGTGACAGACGGACATGCTGCAAAGGCGCAGGCCAGGTTCATCCTGCGACGAATGGTGCTGGTCGCATCCCGAATGTACCGCTGAACCCATGGGCGTTGCTGACCCCGCCATGCCGACGACCGGTGCCATGGCGAACGACAGGACGATGAGAGCGCAGAATACCGCCTGCACGCCGGGAATGTATCGGATCGCTCGTCTCAAAGGTTCACCATTCGGCCCGAGGTTCTCGAAATGACAACGGAGCCGCCGTTCCCAGCGCCGCACCCGGCTTGCGTCAACCGACCGCAGGATCGTCCGTTGGATATGGGTAGGGGAGGTTCAGCGACAAGTCCCGCCCGCCATTCGGTGAGGTTCGAAACGGCGCGTTAGGCAATTTCGATTAGTGGACGCAGGATGCTGCCCCGCCGATCCCTCATGCCCCATCTCGACCGATACATCCCTTGGGCGGCGGTGCTGCTGGCGCTTCTTTCCGTAGCATTTCTGGTCGACTTTCACGCAATTGACCGTTTGTTGCTCATGGAGCTCGGCACGCCGGACGGCGCGCGCGACGGGTCCGGCATCCTTTATTGGTTGGCTTGGATGTTCACGGCTCTCGGTAGTCCGCGTTTCGTGGTTCCGATATCGGCGGCCTTGGTGACGATCCTCCTCGTTCGCAAAGAGCTGTCCCGCGCTTGGTTCGCATTCGTGGCCTTGGCAGGCGGCGCGGCCCTTGCCTACGTTACGAAGGCAGCCTTCGCGATGGCGAAGCCGCATCACCTGCCGGGTACAAACGAGATGGCGGCCACGAGTTTCCCGAGCGGCCACGCCGTGCTGTCGCTACTTCTCGCTTTGACGATGCTCGTCTTGTGGGAGCCCCGCGACCTGAACCTTCGGCGATTGATGCTTACTCTCGTCCTGGGCATCGTGTTCGCAATCGGCGTGAGCAGGGTCTTCCTCGGGACGCACTGGCCATCGGACGTTCTCGCTGGATGGCTATTCGCGGCGCTGTGGGCCAGTGCGGCCTATCGACTGGTTTTCGGCAAGGCTTAAGCGGCGTCACGCAAGTAGCACCCGCCGCTACCTGCTTTCCCAGCGCTTTCGAATTTCGCTTGGCCAGGTCGAGGCGATCCAGTCGATGACGGCTTCGATCTCGTCGTCATCCAGAACTTTGTCGAACGCAGGCATGGCGGAGCGGTAACCTTCGAGGTCGGCCGCTTCAGCGACGCCGTATTTCGTTATCGCGACAAGAAGATCCCGGTCATGGTGCCATGTATGGCCGCTTTCGTCGTGCGGCGGCGCGGGCAACAGGCCATCTGCCTTCCGAACCTGCCAATCCGGCTGGCCTTCCAGATTGGCTCCGTGGCAGGACGCGCAATGCGCCGCGTAGACCTCAAGGCCGGTTTCGAGGTATCGCCGTTCCAGAAGAAGCGGGCCGATGACGAGCGACGAGCCGGTGGCGAAGGCTGCCACTGCCAAGACCGCCGCCCGCCAAAGGGCCGGGCTCACTGATTGCCGACGCTCATATAGACAGACGTCCGTCCGTCAGCGGTGACAGCAACGACATCATATGCAGCTTCCGGATCATCGCCCATGCCCAAAGAGCCTGACGGCATGCCGGGAACGGCCAGACCGCTGATGGCAGGGCGCTCCTCGAGAAGCTTGGCGACCGCTTCGAGCGGAACGTGACCTTCGATGAAATATCCATCGATCTCGGCCGTGTGGCAGCCCTGGAGCTCATCGGCGACGCCCGCGTTTTCCCGCACGGCCGTCAAATCTTCCATGTCCGTCAACTGGACGTCGTAACCTTCGGCACGAAACGCCTCCGCCCATGCGGTGCAGCAACCGCACCACGGCGTCTTGTAGACTTCCAGGACGGCTGCCATCGCGGGGGATCCCGCAAGCACCGCACCGGTGGTCGCGAGGGTCAGCATGAGTTTGCGAATTGCCATGATTGTCTCCGTCTCTCTATAGGCAAGTAGACGTGGATCCGGTGGAACGAACCACGCCCAAGGCAGTCCATCCAGGAGTGCGGCAGTCCGCCCATCGGGTCAATCCCGCTCTACCTTACATATTTGTAAGGCAGCCTCGGGGCGATGGACAGCATCGTCGTCTTGGGCTAGCGTCGATCAATGCGCAACTGGACCAGATCCCTGCTGCTGTTTCTCCTCGTCGCCCTTGCGGCGGCGGCATCGGTGCAGCCTGGTGCCGCCGCATCCATGTCCGTGGAAATGGGTATGTCGTCCACGGTAGCGACGGACATGGCAGGATGCGACGACTGCGACGATATCGCCGGGATGTCCGATCCGTCCTGCATGACGGCTTGCGCGACCGCCTGTCCAGCCATCCTCGTCCAAGCCGGCGAAGCCGATACGTCGCTGCGCGTTGCGCATGACCTCCTCCGCGTCCCATATTCGGTCGGCATTGCCCGGACGCCCGACCCGTTCCCTCCCCGTCACTCTGCCCTGACAGTCTGAAACGCCGGAAGTTTCCTTTCGACGAAATCGCGGTGCCTTTGGGTCCGGGTTTCGCCGTTAGCATCATCCGGTTGATCGAGTGAGTTCCCTGACGCCGAGCCGAGCGCTCCCGTGGGTGGACAGAAGCTGACAATGGGCGCGCCGAGTGCGGCTGCGCTCCGCAAGGAACATTCTCATGATGGACATGAACGGAATGGATGGCGGCATGGGCATGATGATGTGGGGCATGAGTGCCTTCTGGATTCTCGCCTTCATCGTGCTCGTGCTGGTTGCCGCAGCCCTGGTCAAGTATCTGCGCGACGGAACACGGCGCTAGACGCGCTCTCGGGAAAGAGACCCATGAAAATGATCGATTATCACCGGCCCGCGCCTGCCGCAGGCGGCAACCCCTCGCTGCGCCTGCGTCCCCGTTGGCCGATGGTCGCGGGAGCTGTCGCCACCGCAACGGGCGTCGCCCTGAACTGGAATTGGCTCGCGGCCGCCGGTCTTGCCCCTTTCTTGTTGGGTGCCCTGCCCTGCGCGGCGTTGTGCGCGCTGGGGCTGTGCATGAAGGTCAAGTCTCCAGCGCAAACGGGCGTCGGCGAGGACACGCGATGAAAAAACCGCTCGCCCTCCTGGCTGCAATCGCGGGTTTTGCCGGGGCAACGTTCCCGATCCCGTCGCTCCTCGCCGCAGCCAGCGACTACACGTTCGAAATCGTCGAGGCCACCGCGATGGTTGGCGACGCGCCGGTGACGCTGAGACTCCTCGATGCCGACGGAGAACCGGTCGAAGCGGCGGTCGTCTACGCTCTCAGGCTGGACATGGCTCCCGACGGAATGGCGGCGATGACCGCCACCCTGCAGTCGGTCGAGGAACTCGGCGACGGGCGCTACCGCTTTCGGGCCGACTTCATGATGGAAGGCGACTGGCGTCTCCAGATCGCCGCCAAGGTCCAAGGTGAAACGGCGACGGTGACGGCTGAGCTGCCCTTGGAGGTTCTGCCATGAAGACGGCGACGATGACGGCTATAGTCCTTCTTGTCGCGGCAAGTGCGAGCGCGGGTTATTGGGCGGGACGGCAAGGCGGGTTTGAAAGTCTGGCCGCGTTTGCCCGCTTCGATGCGGCGCAAAGCCTCAAGCAGACAAGCGATCCTGCAGGCGTCAGAGGCAAAATCCTCTACTACCGCCATCCGGACGGCGAAGCGGCCTATTCGGCGGTCGCGACAAAGACCGCCGAGGGCACCGCATTCGTTCCGGTTTACGAGGATGAGGACGTGATGCTCGGAGAAGGCGGCCCTGTCCCGCCGGGCAAATCCACATCCACGTCGCCGGATAACGGAGATATCCTCTATTACCGGAATCCGATGGGACTGGCCGACACGTCCCCCGTCCCGAAGAAGGACTGGATGGGAATGGACTATATTCCGGTCTACGAGGGCGACGGGCAAGACGATTCGGCGGTGCGCGTTTCAGCTGGCAAGATCCAGCGCACCGGCGTGAAAACCGAAAAGGCGGTGCTAGGGATCGTCAACCGGTCTATCGACGTCCCGGGCAGCGTCGCGCTGGACGAACGGCTGGTCAGCGTCGTGTCGCCGCGTGTAGAGACATTCGTGGAGACCGTCGCCGACGTGACGACCGGCGACCGAATCGAGGCCGGCGGCGAACTGATGCGTGTCTATTCCCGCGACGTCGCTGCCGCAGGCGCGCAGTTCCTTCTCGATCTGAGCAGCGGCATCCCCGCCAAGGCGATGTCCGGCAGCCGCCTCCGCCTGAAGAACCTCGGTGTCTCCGACGCCGTCATAAGCGAGATTGAGGCGAGCCGGGCCGTACCCGCAAGCATCGTCGTCACCGCTCCCCTGGGCGGGGTCGTTCTCGAACGGTCCGCCGTGCCGGGCATGATGGCGGCACCGGGCCAAGTCCTGTTCCGTATCGCCGACCTGTCGCGGGTCTGGGTCATCGCCGACGTGCCAGAGTACCTTGCGTCCGATGTTGCCATCGGGGCGAAGAGCGTCGTGCGCGTCCGGGGTCTTCCCGGAAAGGAATTCCACGGCCGGGTGGATCAGCTCTATCCGGAAATCCGCGAGCGCACGCGGACAACGCAGGTCCGGATCGAACTTGCCAATCCCGACGATATTTTCCTTGCGAACATGTATGCGGACGTCACGATCGACGGCAAGGCTAACGTTGAAACCGTCAACGTGCCCGACGCGGCGATTATCGACACCGGGGTTCGCCAGACCGTGTTCGTCGACCTTGGCGAAGGACGCTTCGAACCCCGCGACGTCCGTATCGGCACGCGCGGCGGCGGTCGGACCGAAATCCTGGAGGGCGTTTCGGCGGGAGAACCCGTGGTCGTCGCGGCGAACTTCCTCATCGATGCCGAAAGCAACCTCAACGCCGCCTTCAGCGCCTTCGAACCCGAGGTGACCGAGCAATGATCGCGCGCGTCATCGACTGGTCGTCGCGAAACCTGTTCCTGGTCGTCTTCGCGGCCCTGTTCGCCTCGGCGGCGGGGCTTTACGCACTGCGTACGCTTCCTCTTGACGCGATACCGGACCTCTCGGACGTCCAGGTGATCGTCTTCACCGAACATCCGGGGCAGGCTCCGCAGGTCGTAGAGGACCAGGTCACCTATCCCTTGACCACGGCAATGCTCACGGTGCCGCAGTCAAAGGTGGTCCGGGGGTTTTCGTTTTTCGGGGTGTCGTTCGTCTACGTCATCTTCGAGAACGGCACCGATCCATATTGGGCGCGCAGCCGCGTTCTCGAATATCTCAATGCGGCCGCCAGCCGGCTGCCCGGTGGCGTGACGCCGACGCTTGGTCCGGACGCGACGGGGGTGGGCTGGGTCTACCAGTACGCGGTCGTCGCGAAGGAACTGACGCTGGCCGAGTTGCGCTCGCTGCAGGACTGGGTGGTGAGGTTCGCAGCCGCCGAGGCCGACGGAGTCGCCGAAGTCGCGAGCGTGGGCGGGTTCGTCAAACAGTATTCGGTCGTGATCGATCCCGCGCGGCTGCGAACCGCCGGCCTGACGCTCGGCGATGTCGCCGAGGCCGTGCGCGACAGCAACATCGACGTGGGCGGGCGCACGGTAGAGCTTTCCGAGTTCGAGTTCATGGTGCGCGGGCGCGGCTATCTCCAAGGTATTGGCGATCTCGAGAACATCGCCCTCATGGCGGACGGCGGAGTGCCATTGCGGCTTGCCGATGTCGCTCGTGTTGAAATCGTCGCTGACGAGCGCCGAGGGATAACGGAACTTAATGGCGAAGGCGAAGTCGCAAGCGGCATCGCCATACAGCGCTTTGGCGCGAATGCGCTCGAGGTGATTTCCAACGTCAAGGACAGCCTCTCGGCGATCAAGGGCAGCCTGCCGCCCGGAACCGACATCGTTCCGGTCTATGACAGGTCCGAACTGATCGAGGCCGCAATCGCGACGCTCAAGACGACGCTTGTCGAGGAATCGATCGTGGTCGCGCTCGTGACGATCGTCTTTCTCCTCCATGTCCGCAGCGCGTTGGTGGCGATCATCATGCTCCCCGTCGGCATCCTCATGTCCTTCGCGGCGATGAAGATGCTTGGCCTCGGTTCCAACATCATGAGCCTCGGCGGTATCGCGATCGCGATCGGCGCGATGATCGACGCGGCGATCGTCATGATCGAGAACGCGCACAAACACCTCGAACGGGCGCAGCCTGAAAAGCCGCGGCTCGAAGTGCTCATAGAAGCCGCCTCCGAGGTCGGTCCCGCGCTGTTCTTCAGCCTGCTGATCATCACCGTCTCGTTCCTGCCGATCTTTACCCTCGAATCGCAGGAAGGGCGGCTGTTCGCACCGCTCGCGTTCACCAAAACCTTCGCGATGGCTGCTGCCGCGCTTCTCTCCGTGACGCTCGTTCCCGCCCTGATGGTCTTCTTCGTGCGGGGCCGCATCGTTCCGGAACACCGCAATCCCCTCAACCGCTTCATGATCGCCGTCTACAGGCCCGTCATCCGGACGGTCCTGCGGGCCAAGGGAGCAACGATCATCGTCGCTATCCTCGTGCTCGCGGCGACGGTATGGCCCGCGCGACAACTCGGCAGCGAATTCATGCCGGATCTCGACGAAGGCACGTTGATGTACATGCCGACGACCTTGCCGGGGCTCTCGGTGACCAAGGCCGCCGAACTGATGCAGATGCAGAACCGGATCATCAAATCCTTTCCCGAAGTCGATTCGGTGTTCGGGAAGGCCGGACGCGCGGGGACGGCAACCGATCCCGCGCCCACGGAAATGTTCGAGACGATCATCAACCTAAAACCCGAGGAGGAATGGCGGGCGGGCGTGACGGTGGAAAGCCTGAAGGCCGAAATGGACGCGGCGCTTCAGTTCCCGGGTGTCGCGAACGCCTGGACGATGCCGATCAGGGCGAGAATCGACATGCTGGCCACGGGCATCAGGACGCCTGTAGGCGTCAAGGTCTTCGGGCCGGACCTTGAGGGCATCGAAGCCGTCGCCCGCGAGGTGGAGACCGTCCTGAAAACGGTTCCCGGAACGTCGAGCGCATATGCCGAGCGGGTCATCGGCGGCTACTATCTCGACCTCGAACCCGACCGAACAGCGCTCGGCCGCTACGGCCTTTCGGTCGCCGACGTCCAGGACGTCGTGTCGATGGCGTTGGGCGCGCAAGCCGTGACCTCGACGGTGGAAGGCCGCGAACGCTACGGCGTGGCGATCCGGTATCCAAGGAACTTGCGGAGCGATCCGGAATCCATCGCCCGCGCGGTCGAGGTCGCCCTTCCCGCCGGGGGCGCGGTCCCGCTGGGCGAAGTGGCAACGGTCCGGCTTACCCGCGGCGCGACCTCCGTCCGGACCGAGAACGGGCGTCTTGCGGCCTATATCTTCGTCGACATCGCCGGACGCGATCTCGGCGGCTATGTCGCGGCGGCGCAAGAGGCGGTCCGACAGTCCGTGGATCTGCCCCCAGGCTACTCCCTCGGATGGAGCGGCCAGTTCGAATACCTCGAACGCGCGGCCCAGCGTCTCAAGATCGTCATTCCGCTAACCTTGGGCCTCATCTTCCTCCTTCTGTACCTCAATTTCCGCCGCTTGACCGAGACACTCATCGTCATGCTGTCGCTGCCCTTCGCCCTCGTCGGAGGCGTCTGGCTGATGTGGTGGCTCGGTTTCAACACCTCGGTCGCGGTCGCCGTCGGCTTCATAGCCTTGGCGGGCGTCGCCGCGGAAACGGGCGTAATCATGCTGATCTACCTCGACCACGCACTTTCCGAAGCCAAGGCCAGATGCGAGGCCGAACGTCGCGAGTTTTCGGCCGCGGACCTGCGCTCGGCGATCATGGTCGGGGCTGTGGAGCGGGTGCGCCCGAAAATGATGACCGTAGTCGCCATCATGGCAGGCCTCATGCCGATCCTCTGGAGCACGGGGGCCGGGTCCGAGATCATGCAGCGGATCGCGGTGCCCATGATCGGCGGCATGGTTTCGTCGTCGCTGTTGACCTTGATCGTCATCCCGGCGGTATACGCGCTTGTCAAGGGATGGAGCTTAAGGGAAGGCATTCCATCCAGGTCCGGCAGCAAATTCGCGATACCCGCCGATCCCGCCCGGACGGCTGCATGACCGACGCGAGCCTGCTCTCCGGGAGTGGAACCCAGCAATATGCGGCCGGACGCAGCGGGTTGACCTGGTCAAGCGGTCTCGACAATGGCGAGAACGTAGCGCCCGTCAATGAAGACGGTGGTCTCGTACGTGTCGTCGCGGTTGAAATCCGCCTCGATTAGGGTCCGCGTGTAGCCGTCAACCTCTTCAATACGCGTGCGCACGGCGAAGTCTTCTTCATCGATCTTGTCGCCGTAAACCTTCTCGAACTGGTCCTCGAGGTCGTCGAAGACTCGTTCGAAGAGGTCATACTTGTCCATCCGGACGCGGTCGCCGGCCTTGAAATCGTGGATATCAAAGACAAGTTGCCGGGCCGCCTCCTCGCCCGGGCCGCGAAACTCGAACAGGTTCTCTCCAGCCCCGCCATAAAGCGACACTGCGGTCGGACCGACAACGAAATGGTCATCGCCCGATCCTGCGATCACGGTCTCGAAGCCGATGATCGTGTCGTAGCCGATTTCGATGCCGCTGGCCCGACCGTCGGCGAGGTCGATCAGCAAAGTCTCGTTGGCGGCCGAATAGTCGAGCACGTCGCCGGCCTCGCGCGACGGCTGCACCCCCCTTGCGCCGCCGCCAGGCGACCCGAACTCGCATGTTGCGCGTTCGGTTTCCATCGCGAACTTGAGTTCGGAAATGGAAGCTTCGACCGTGTCGTAATCGCAGCCTCCATCGTAAACGTCATCCGCTCCGTCCATTGCGGCGAAGACGACATCGTCGCCTGTCCCGCCTATGACGAGGTCGGCTCCGTCGCCGTCCGACAGAATGTCGTTTCCCGCGCCGCCGTCGATCCGGTCATGGCCGTAGCCACCGTCGAGATAGTCGTCGCCGTCGTCGCCCTGAAGGACGTCGTCGCCGTCGCCGCCGTAAAGCATGTCGCGGCCCGCCCCGCCCGACAGGAGATCGTCGCCGGCCTCGCCATGGAGGATGTCGTCGCCCTCCTCGCCGAACAGCCGATCGTCGCCCGCCCCGCCGAAGACGAGGTCGTTGCCGCGCCCGGCAAGCACGATGTCGTTGCCCGATCCGGCAAAGACCGTGTCGTCGCCGTCGCCGGCCAGGATGTGGTCGTCGCCTGCCCCGCCGGCGATGACGTCGTTGCCGGCCCGGCCGTCGATCAGATCGTGGCCCGAGCCGCCCTCGATGTCGTCGGCGCATTGCGAGCCGGTCAGCGTGTCGTCGCCAGCCGTGCCCTCGACCCAGCCGCGTGCCAGGACGGTGAAGTGCGCCGTCTGCGCGACCGACAGCGCGCCGTCGGTGATGGTGTAGGTCAGGGTGACCGGGCCGGGGGCGAAGGGAGCGGGCTGGAAGGTCCAGCCGAAGCTCGTCGCCGCAAGCGTGCCCGACGAGGCGGACAGCCCGGCGATCTGCAGCCCGTCGCCATCCGGGTCGCTCGCCCCGCGCAAAAGGTCGAGAAGCCCGATCGCCAGGATGGCGCAGGCGGTGATGTCGTAGAGATGGACCGGACCGGCGACGCGCGGCGCGCGGTTGGCGACCTCCTGGTCGTCGTCGTCGTCGTCATCATCGTCGTTCTCGTCCGGATCATCCGGTCCAGGATCTTTGGGGCCTGGATCATCCGGCCCCGTATCCGAGTCCTCGCGCGGCGACGGCATCACCCCGCTACTGCCGCCGCCGCCGCCCGCGAGGAAGTCGGACAGGTTGTCGTTGGTGGCGCGCAGGGTTTGCCGGTAGGGCTCTACCAGCGTGAAGGCATCCGGATCGGCCGCAGGCGCAAAGAAGTTTGCTCGCGGTGAATCAATAAGGGCGAACTTTGCCGATGGCTGCAGGGCGACCAGGGTCCCGCCTGAAAAAGCACCCTGCCCCTGGTCGACGCCTGGAGTGCCTGTGGTCATGTCCTCCTCGCCCTCGGGCTGGCCGATGGCCGGGTCAAGCTCGGCGACCTGCGGCTGGCCTTTGTCGGCTTCTTCGGGCGCGGCGTCAGCCTCCTTGATTGTCCGCGACCAGCCGGGAAAGATCGACTTCAGATAAAGCCCGACTCCCATCAGTACGAGGAAGAACGCATAGGGCGCTTTCGATTTCTCATACGCGTTCTTCAGGACGTACGTCTCGGCCGGGTCGGCAGGCCGAGACTGCGTCTGGGGCTGGGTCGCCTTTGCGGTGATGATCATGTCGCCGCCAGCGCGATGCTGTCGCCGCGCTGCTCAACTAATCTATTCATAAAAGACAGCCACGTCGTCCGGCTCATGGCCCTCGACTTTCCATTTCCCAGGCCGATGGTGGCGACAAGTCGCCAGCCACGCGCCGCCCGGCCGCTGGACGGGATCGCGGCATCCGGGCGGACTGGGCAAGCGCTACGTCCGGCGCGCCGCGCAAGCCAGCTACTGGGCAGCTTCCAACTTGTCCTCGGGCCAATCCTGTAATCATGATGAAATCCCCATCTCGGACAATGGGACTCCGCTTAGCCCGAGTCGAACCCCATAGGTCCGATCAAGCTTCAGACTTTGGGCCTGCTCCTACCCGCCCGGAAGTGCAGCGCTCATCTGACCGTCGGTCCCGGCGAAGCAATGGTCAGCGCAATGCGTATTGGATCACATTGCATTGGCGTTTGCCCACGACGAGACCTAAACAAATCAGTCCAAGGATTGCGACCTCCTGGATCAAGCCTCGCTATCTGGTGAAAATGTATGGATGATGAACGGACGCTTGCCGTTGCCGCTCGACGGCAGACGCTCGACCCTGACTGGAGTAAAGGAGATTGCGTGCGAAAGCCGCCGCTCCAGGTGGTCAATCACGCGCCGGGCATCGCTGTCGCATCCGTCTCTTGTCAAGACGTAGCGGAAGTTGCAACGACCAGGCGCGGCTTGCTCGAACTGCCATTCCGCCAGTCCCGAGAGGAGAACGAGGCTTTCCGGGACCAGGTCCGTGGCGACGATGCGGGTCATCCCGGCCGAGTAGAGATAATCAGGCCGCCGTCGGGGTGCCAGTCCGTCGACTGAAAGTTGCCAGCCGTTTTCCCGGGACGGACGTTCGACCAGCCGGGCGCGGTCGCCAGTGTCGTAGCGGATAAATGGCATGCCAGTCGAAACGAAACCCGTTCCAATTACCCGGCCTTCGTAGCCGGCTCGCGTGATTGCGATACCGGCGTCATCGACCAGTTCCACCACTCCATAGAGCGGCTCGAAAGTGTAGACACCCGGAAAACCATCCTTCTCCACGCCGAAAGCGACCTTCTCACTCAGCCCATAGAAAGGAACCACAGCCGCGTTGGGGAATACCGATCCGAAGAGCCGTCTCTGGTGATCGAAGATCGGCTCCGAGACCGGGAAAACGCCTTGGATGGCGGATCCGAGTTCTGGGTCGATGGAGACCAGATGCCGGCAGAAAATCTCGATAGCCGACGGATACCCATGGATAAACCTGACCTGGCGTCGTCTGATTTCGGCAGCCATCACAGCGACATGGTCCCGTTCGAGCGGGTACACCGCAAGCCGCAACTCCGCCAAGGCCTTGTCCCACAGGAAAGCACGGCCTCCCTTCAAGGTGAACCCGCGCAGGACCGCTCGCGCGTCGCCCGTTCGGAAGCCTGCCTTAGACCATGCCGACGTGACGAATGCGTATTCGCGGACGCTGCGATCGGCGTCCACGAAGAACTCGAAAGGCGGCTCTCCGTTGGAACCGCTGGTCGTCGCCCTGACGAGACCGCGTCCTCCGTCAACGCAAGCGGCCGAACCGGCGGCCGAAAGCGTCTCCTTTGTCGTGATGGGAAGGTCTGGCAAGTTATCGAGGGTGAAGGCCTGAATGTTCCGATCTGCGATAACGTCCCGCCAGTAGGGGCTTCCATTCTGCGCCTTGGCCAGGAGGTTGCGCAGTTGCCGCTCCGTTCGCTCGACCGCGAATGCAGGATCCTGCCAGGATCGCCGGATGTCGTCAGACCAGTCGCTAAATGTCTTTCCGTATCTAAGCTTGTGCGGCACGCGTGCGGCGATCGGAGCCAGCGCCTTTCGCAATCCCTCCGGGGAACCCCGATAAGCGCTTCGCGCGCGATCCCAAATGCCCATGACAGACCTCTGAACTGGTAAAGTAGATCATTCATTCCGGCCCGGTACAAAGCGCTTAGTCCACTTCGTCGGCAGATGCGCGCAACGGATTGCAACGCAGAGTCACCAGACGCCGCGCTTGAAGCCGGCCTTCAGGTATTGCGTGGGAGATGGCTGATAGCGGTGAGCCCCGGAAGGTCGGATGTCAGGGCAGTGGGGGACACGGCGCTCGACGACATCCTTGACTGCCAGAACGGCCAAAGGGGCGGCGAGAAGCGCCAGTCGGGCGTGGTAGGTCAGTATGGTGTCACCCGGCAGGGGGCGTCCGCGAACCTGCCGGACGATCGTGCCCGTATCGGCCCCGCTGTCGACGAAGTGGACAGTGCAGCCGAAATTGTCGCAGTCGCCTGAGGCGAGGGCCCAGTAGCCGCCATGGTGCCCACGGTACTGCGGCAAGATCGCCGGGTGAAGGTTGAGCAAGGGCGCGGCGATCTGATCGATCGTGGACCGCGACATCAAACGGCATCCCATGCACAGCACCACGTGCGGCGAAAGCCGATCGATCGTCGCGGTCGTTTTCAGGCTGTTTACGGTTTCGACGTCGATCACGGCATAGTCCTGGCGACGTCGGATATCCGCGCCGCCGCGCGCGAAAACCTCGGATATGCGTGGGGCAACCAGAATACGCGCGGCCGAGAGCGCGCACATCGTGATCAATTGCCCCGCCGCCGCCCACGGTCCGCACACGCGAAGCCGCCGCCGGAGCATCACGCGCTTGGGCTCTCTCGTTTCGACAACTACGGATACCGCCGCTCCGCGATCCGCGAAGTGGTTTATGACCGACCAGGCCTCCGGACCTCCGCCGGTGACGACGCAAATCCGGATCGAGTCGAGTTCTGCCATGAAGATCTACCCGATCCGGACGACGGTATCCGAGATGAACTCGAACGGGGGGATGGCGAGATTCTCGGGAGCCGGCCCCGTCCTTATGCGACCGGCGGTGTCGTAATGGGATCCATGGCAAGGACAGAACCAGCCGCCGAAGTCCCCCGCCTGGCCAAGCGGGATACACCCTAGATGGGTGCACACCCCGATCATGATGATCCAGCCGTCCCGCCCTTCCCCGGCGGACCTGGCCGCGTCCGTCGCGGGCGTGGCGTCGGCCAGGTTGGCGTTGCGGGCGAACGGATCCTTGAGCGCGTCAAGCGGGGTATCCATAGACGCCTCGACTTCCGCAGGCGTCCTGTTTCTGACGAAGATGGGACGCCCACGCCATTTTGCGGTGAGCGACATGCCCACGTCGATGCCGCTGACGTCGATATCGATCGTGGAGACGGCAAGCGTCGATGCATCGGGACGCATCTGATCGATGAACGGCCAGGATGCCAATGCCGCTCCGACCACTGCGGTCATCCCAGTAGCGACATACAGGAAATCCCGCCGACCGGCCTGTACGCCATCTGCCATGGGAAACCTTCCTTTCCGCTAACGAAAGTCGCCGGATTCCGGCGGGCGAGTCAATCAACAGTACTATATACATATTGGCATTGTGCAGCGTCGGTGCCAGGGCGGACGGACCGACCGCCCGCCCTGGCAGGTGCTAGAAGTAACGCTGGACGCGGAGGAAACCGGACGTCGTTCCTCCGAGACCGTCGATCTTGCTGTATGCGATCTCGTTGGTGATCGCGAAGTTCGTGACCGGAGTCCAGACCGTCGAAATTTCGGCGGCGAAGGCGTCGATGTCCGTCGTCACGAGACCGTCGTGCAGGTTGCGGTAATAGTGGCCGCCGACCGATACCGAGAGATCTTCCGTGAACTGGTGCCTGTACGAGGCGAGCGCCGACCATTCCGCGCTGATCGCGTCGAATTGCCCGGTGGCATAGATGTTCGCGTTGTCGGAGTATGACCCGACGAGGCGGATCGAAGAACCCGGGCTGTTCGGCATGTTGAGCTGCATGCCGAGCTTGGCGGCATATCCGTCCGTACCCTGGAACGCCTCATCGTAGCCGACCTGGCCCCAGACGCCGCCCCAGGCCTGGTTTACACCGACCTTGGCGACAACATCCGGAACGTATCCGCCGCCTGCCAGCGCGTCGTCCTCCAGCGAAAGCGTTGCGAAGTAGCCCGACCCGAACGTGTGCGTGTACGAAATCTGCGGCCGTTGCTGATAGCCGTAGCCAAGCCCGCCCCACGAATGGGTACCGGGGAAGTTGGAGACGCCGCCGGATTGGGAGGCGGTCCAAGCGGACTCCGTATAGCCGGCCCTGAATCCCCCGAGTTCCAGGAATGCTTGGTCCACGTAGGCGGGGCCATCGCTTCCGCCGTTGAGGCCGTTGGTGCCGTTCCAGTTCGCTTCGAAGCGCACATAGCCGCGGAGCGTGCCCCACTCGGTGTCCGAACGCGCGTCGAAATTGACGCGGGTGCGGACGCCTTTGTAGAAGCCGTCGGTTGTAGCGCTGCCGGGATGGAAAGTGAGGGGCGGAGTGTCGCCCGCATCGCGGCTTTCAGCACCGACCTGGTACCAGACATAGCCGCCGATCGAGAGGCACGTTTCGGTGCCGGGAATGTAAAAGAAGCCAGCGCCGTACATGTCACAGACCCGCACATATTCGACGGGTTCGGGTTCGGCGTAGACAATTGGGTCAGCAGCCTGCGCCTGCGAGACACTGACAAGCGCGGCAGCCGTGCCGAGCAGAAGTTTGGTATGCATGGTCCCACCTCCAGATAGGAATTGAAAGGTCGCGACGCAGTCAGAAAGTAGATCCGCGTCAGGTGGGACTTGGCGGCGCGCACTTGTCACCCGCCTTGCAGCGGCTTTACATCGATGTAAGGAACACCGTCAGGAGATGCTTCCATCGGGAAGTGTTGCCATTTCGCAACGGAAAGGCCCGCCATGGCCTTCGAGCGTCCATTCCGGCAATCGTTAGCAAACAAGCACCAACCTGCCGCTATAGCCTGCACGAGGTGCGTTGGCCCCGTCGCGCAACCGCATCAGGTTCCTCGGCGACGAGATGCAAGACGGATTCCAGCGCGTCCTGATGTGCGCATTGCACTATTGATTTCACGTATTTTTCAAAACGTTCACGGGTTCGACTGCGGGTCACAATTCTGGTTCGCTGTACGATGCCGAAATAGCGCATCGAGGTCGCGCGCGCGCTCTTGCTACCGGCTGCATGAGTCTGCAGACAGCGCTCAAGTGTCCCTAGCTTGCGTGTTCCGAGTGCCAAAAAATGGACCATAGGCACGTGTGTTGGAGGACAGGCTGTTGGGTCAAAGTCCGAGGAGATAGATACCGGACACTAGCACCGCGATGATGGGCCGGCGCGACCCCGACCGGAGACCTTTGCAAATATGTAAAGTTGGCGTCAAACGCCGTCCAACTGGACCGTGCAGTCTTCTTTTCAGCGCCGGGTGATCCGGCGTTCCGCGGACTCCCACCGCGCAAGAAGATCGAAGAAAGGTAAGTTCATGTATCGCTTGTCGACCATCGCCATCGCCCTGAGCCTCAGCGCCTCGGGCATCGCCACCGCACAGGAAGCTCCCGTCTACGGGCTCGACTACGATCCGCCGATCGTTCGGACGGGCCATGATTCGAAGCCGAAGCATTACGGTGCCCCGGGCCGTCAGGTACGCGGGGATCACGCAGGCAGCCACGCCGACATGGGCGGCGCAGTCGATACCCGCACGACGGCATCCATTGATACGGACGTCAACAGCAACCACCAGCCGCACCGCCCGTATGGCAATTATGGGCCGCAGGTGACGGAGTGGGAGATGCGCAGCGGCAGGTAGCCGCGGCGCGCGACCGGTCCCCGCCGCATGGACAGCCTCCTGTGGTAGGGGCCGGAACCGCTCCCGGCGGCGGTCTCGCTCGATCGCGTTCAAGATGCGGAGTCTTACAAATCTGTAAGGTCCGCGACAAACAGCCACAAGACGCCTGGCGCAGAATATCACTTTACCAAGTTGACGTAGCGATCCCTGCCTCGTCGACCAAGCTGCCCGCCTGCGTGACTGACCTCCGCAGGCGGGATTTTTTTCGGGTCGCTACCTCGTTCTGAGGCGATCTCGCGAAGCGATGCCGATGGACTTCGCAAAAGGGATTTGCCAGCAACTTCGCTCTGTTCCCGGCGTCGCCGGGCAAGCAGCAAATGACGGGTCTCGCGACTTCCGTCCGGCGCGGCGAGAGCGTGAAACCGCCTCCGACGAGATCGAAATGCGAACTCCACTCCGACAACTTGATATCTCGGTGTCATGCGCACCGTGACCGGCCCTTTGGAACCCCGCCTGTTTCCACCATCCCAATGCCGGGACGGCGGGCAAATGGAGACGCACTTCGGCTTCTCGGCCGCAACATTGTGCGCCAGTTCGTCGGCATGTACCGTTGGCAGGGGAATAGGTAGGGGGATGGAATTAATGGCGCGGCAGTGGACACCGTTGCTCGAGCTGCAGCTAAGGAAACGTCACGGAGTCGCTTTCCAGGACTTCCTTAGCGACTTCATGGGCATCCTTCATCCGGGCGACTTCATTCGCGTCAAAGCTCACGGACGCCTCGGGGATGGTGGCATGGACGGCTTCCGGCAAAGCGACGGCACGCTCTTCCAGTGCTATGGTGCCCACAATGGCCACGTACAGAACCATAAACACGTCTGCGAGAAGCTTGCCGAAGATTTCGAGAAGGCACGCCTCACCACGCCCGGAATGAAGCGTTGGCTGTTCACCCACAACTTGATCGACATCCCCCATCCCGTCGTGAAGTCGTTTCTCGAGCTCAAGTCGTCCATCGAGCCCCTCGGGATCGAAGCCGGCCTGTTCGGATACGATAATTTCAGGAGTCTTCTGCCGGGCCTCACCGACGACCAGCTCGAAGATCTCATCGGCGTCGCTGTCTACAGTAAGATCGACACGGAGCGTCTTCCGGAAAACGTGAACCTCATCATCGAGCGGGTGATGGCAAGCATGGATTCACCGGAGGCAAACGTCAGGGACGTTACCATCCCTCCTCGAGACAAGCTCGACTACAACGACGTTCCAGCAAGGTGGCGCGCGAACATCACGATGAACCTGATGCACGCGGACACCGTGAAAGCAATCATCGGTGCCGACGAGAGGGCACCGGACGGCATGCCGTCGTTCATGAAGCGCCGCTATCTCGAGTTGAAGGCCCAAGGTTTCGATGCGGGCGTGATCCTCGGTTTCCTCCATGAGAAACTGGCCGGTTACATCAACGAGTTTGACGGCCGCTACGAGGCGGCGACGGCCATCGTGGCGGCGCTCTTTGAATCGTGCATCATCTTCGAGGACAAAAAGAAGACACTCGAAGCGGAAACCGTGCCGTGATCCTGCCGACGAAGTTCCTTCCCGCGGAGCGCTCGCTGATCTTCATCGGCGGCGAGGCGCTGCGCGAGATCAAGCATGGCCCCCGCACCGTCAGCGAAGTGTGGGAAGGGGTGCGTGCGAGCAGGCGTGCGGCCGGCGTCGTCATAGGATTCGACTGGTTCACACTCGCCCTCACCTTCCTGTTCGCCACAGGAATGGTTGAGATCAGGGACGGGCTGCTGCACGTTGCCGCAAGCGGCCAAGCATGATCCACGGCATCGGCAGCTCGATCGCAACCTTCCGGACGCTGACCTTCGGCCCGGGACTCAACGTCCTGCTGGCTGACCAAAACTCGGCCTCGTCCGAGACCGACAGCCGCAACAGCCTTGGCAAGTCCAGCGTGGTGGAAATTATCCACTTCCTGCTGGGAAGCGCCCCAAGCAGGGGCTCGGTATTCAAGGCGAAGGCGCTCGCGACAGCCTCCTTTTGGGGCGAGTTCACTTTCGCCGGATCGCGGTTTCGCGTGGAGCGGAGAGTATGGAACCCTGACAAGGTCTTCGTGTCCTTCGCCGGCGAACCCACAGTGCCGCTCCGGACCGAAGGCGATCTCCTCGAACCATACGTCGACCTGAAGGACTGGACTGCATGGCTTGGCTACGTCTGCTTCGACATCCCGACATCGGCCTCCGGTACGCCGTTCGCCGATGGCGGTCCGAGCTTCCGCAGCATCTTCGGATACTTCGCCCGACGCCGCGGCGATGACGGCTTCAGCAAACCGCACCGGTTCGCCAGCTCCATCCCCGACGCCGAAGGCCACCTCTCTCTGGCTTACCTGTTCGGACTGGATTGGACGATCGCGCGAGAGTTCGAGCGCCGGAAGCAGGTCTCCAAGGATCTGCAGGCCGAGTCCCGTCTGGCGAAAGCACGAAATCCGCAGCTCGCCACGCTCGCAGCCGTCACCGCGGAGCTTGTCGTCGCCGAGCGAAGGTCAACGGCGGTCCGGGACGAACTCAACCGATTCAAGCTGGAGGAACTTTACGCAGACCTGGATAAGGAAGCGTCGGCGACGAAACGCGAAGCGGACCGATTGAGCCGGAGAGCCGTCGAGATCAGGAATGTCGTGGAGCAGATCGAATCCAGCGTCTCGAACGAGCCGGTCTCAAGCCTCGGCGACGTCGAGCGTCTCTATGCGGAGGTCGGCATCCAATTGCCCGAGAGCGCCCGCCGGGGATTTGAAGAGGTGCAAGCCTTTCACGAGGCCGTAATTTCGAACAGGCGGCATCATCTTGCCCAGGAACTCGAGCGGAACCGGAACCTGCTGGCGGAGATCGAAGCCGAGCGGAGGCGCAACTTGACGCGCCGCACGGAGATCATGAACCATCTTTCCGGTCACGGCGCATTTTCCGATCTCGCCGCCATCCAGCGTCGGCTGGCAGAAGCCGAGGCCCGCGTCGCCGCGCTCGAGGGATTGAGAGATACCTTGCAGAGGTTGGAATCGGACAGATCGGAGCAGAGGGTCGAGCGTATCGGCCTGAAGCAGCGTCTCGACCTGGACATGCAGGCGAGATTCTCGGCCGTCCGGGCGGCGACCCTGGCGGTCGACGAGGCCCTCATTGCACTTTACGGAACCGAGCGCCCTAAATGGCTACGGATCGAGAGCACGGAAACAGGACCTCGGTTCACCGTTTCCGTTGCCGGCGACCGCAGCGGCGGAATTTCCAACATGGAGGTCTTCGCCATGGACTACGCCTTGTTCAAGGTCACGTCAGAACGCCTGGGAGGGCCCGGTTTCCTGGTCCATGACAGCCACCTGTTCGACGGCGTCGATGCCCGACAGGCCGCCGCAGCGATAGAGATCGCAGGGAAGTTTGCCGACGCCGAGGGGCTGCAGTATCTCGTGACGATGAACAGCGACAAGTTCGGCAGCCTGCCGTTTTCGACGGACTACGATGCCGGCGCGAAGGTTCTTCCAGTGGTCCTTGAGGACACTGACGACGGCGGCCTCTTCGGATTCCGCTTCGAATAGGCTCCCCGCCCGCCTAGCGCCGTCCCATGCCTGTTTCCGGGTTGAGGCATGCATTCGTCCGACGCTTCCGGGTTTCCCGGCGCTCCGCCTGCCGCTTGCCACCAGGCAGAGGACTTTGCGGGCGAATGCACGAGTTTCCGCGCCGGACCCCTTACAGGCCAGTAACCCGCCTGGGCCGTGGGCCATTTCGCGCCGCTTCCTGCCCGGCTCTCACTGCACCTCGCCCTCGCTTCCCGGGAAGCGGGCGCATTTCCCACGGGGCCCTCAGGGCCTCAACTTGCTGGAGGAAAGACGACCCGCACTGTCAGCCCAGGCGACCTGTCCGTCAGCAGGATCCGCGCGCCGTGAAGGTCGGCGACAGCCTTCACGAGACTGAGACCAAGTCCCGTTCCCTCGGTGGTACGGCTCTTCTCCAGGCGGTAGAATCGCTTGAACACCTTTTCGCGTTCCTCTTCGGGTATTCCCGGCCCGTTGTCGGCAACAAGCAGAAACGGACGGTCCTGCTCTCGACCGAAGGCGAGCGCGATCCTGGTTCCCTTTGGGGTATGGCGGATCGCGTTGGCAATGAGATTGGCACACATCTGGCGTAGCAGGTCGTGGTCGCCGAACACACTGGATCGGGGCCGGTCCCGGCCGGGAAGCAGGCTGAGGTGCTTACCTGCTTCCTCCGCGATCGGGAGGTGGATTTCCAGCATCTCTTCCAGAAGTTGGTCCAGACGGACGTGTGCGAACCCGCGGCGCTTGGCCCCGGCTTCGATCTGGGAGATTCGCAGAAGGGACTCGAAAGTTCCGGATATCTGAAGGACTTCGGCGATGGCCGTTTCGAGTCTTGCCTTCGTCGCTGCGTCGCCGTCCGACTGTTCGATCGCGTTCTCAAGAGTCAGATATAGGCGGCTGATCGGCGTCTTCAGATCGTGCGCGATGTCGGTGGTCACCTGCTTCATTGCCGCGACGCTCGCCTCGAGTTGTGCGAGGGCCGAATTGACGTCGACCGCAAGCGCATCGAGGTCGTCGTCACGCGGCGAGACTGGAAGTCGCGTAGCCAAACGGCCCTCGCCCACGAGCTTCATCGTCTCCGAGAGTACGGCAATGCGGCGGCGTGTCCGGAACGCCAGAAAGGCTCCGCCCCCCAAGCCCGCTCCCAGAACAATCGCCGTTGCAGACCCGAAGCTGACGAGCGCGATCCATCTGAGGCGGTTCGTGTCGTCATAGCTGACGCCGACCATCAGTTCCTGATCGCCGAGACGGCCCTTATACAGACGGTAGTTGGTATCGTTGCCACCATCGTCCTTGGCGGTGAAAGTGGAAAAGCCGGCCGGAACTGAAGGCACCCTGAAGTTGCCCGCCAGGAAGTCGCCGTCTTGGCCGCGCAGCAGATAAAGCGTCTCCTGACCGCGGATCGCCGGCCCATGGCTGCCGATCATCGCCGTAGCCCCGTCGACGCCTCGGGCTTCGTATGCCGACTGGATTTCCCGGTACCGCTCCATGACGTGGGAATCGAGACGCTCGTAAAGATAGGCCGCGACCATGTTGTAGGCGACGATGTTGCCCCCCGCCAAGGAGAGCAGGAAAAGGATCAGGTAGAACCCTGCCAGCCGGACTGGCGTACTGCGCGCGATCCTACCGAGGGGCATGGAGGCTATACCCGGTGCTGCGGACCGTATGGATCAGCTGATGGTCGAAGGGTTTGTCGAGTTTGGCCCGTAGCCGGCTGACATGGGTCTCGACGACCGTGCTCTGCGGGTCGAAGTTGAAATTCCAGATCCGCTCCAGCAGCATCGTCTTGGTCAACACCCGGCCTTCATTGCGCATCAGGAACTCCAGTAGGGCGAACTCGCGCGGAAGCAGCTCCACGACTTGTCCGGATCGCCTGGCCACCCGACGTACGAGATCGAGTTCCAGGTCGGCTACGCGCAGGACCGTCTTTTCCTGCGAAATCGGCGGACGCCTGCCGAGCGCGTTCACGCGTGCAAGCAACTCGCTGAAGGCGAAAGGCTTGGCGAGGTAATCGTCGGCCCCGGCATCCAGCCCTTCAACTCGGTCATCGACGCCGCCCATCGCAGTCAGCAGGATGATCGGCAGCTTGCCTCCCGCAGCCCGCAGGCTCCGCACGAGCGACAACCCGTCCAGGCCGGGTATCATGCGGTCCACGATCGCCGCGTCGTAGGGCTCGCGCAGGCCCGCCGCCAGTGCATCCCGCCCGTCCGCCAGCACGTCGGTGACGTGGCCGGACGACGCGAGGCCGTTGGAAATGTAGTCGCTCGTCCGCTTGTCGTCTTCGACCAGCAATATCCTCATCGTCCATCGCCTTCTTGCGGAAGCGCCTCCGCGGTCATGACCTCACGCGGTACCAGCGCCGATTGCCGGAGCGTTCGCGCGGGCGTATCCGTCGAGCATTTTGTGGCTTTGTTGGCGGCGTCGCCGCGGATCGGAGACACCGCCTCCATATGCTTGGAGGCGGTGCGCCGAAGGAAGCGGAGGCTACTTCACTTCGGTAATAGTAAGCTTACCGCGGACGCGGTCGGCAACGAACTCGATGGCGTCGCCTTCCGCCATTCCGTCGAGCATCGCAGGATCCGCGACGGTGAACACCATGGTCATGGCGGGCATGTCGAGGTTCTTCAGCTCTTCGTGGATCACCGTGACCTTCTCCTGATCGGCCTTGACCTCCTTCACGGTCCCCTTGGTATACTCCTGCGCGACCGCGGGCGCGGCCGAAACGAGGGCGGCCATGGCCGCGGCGATGATGAGTGTGGTTTTCATGTAGGTACTCCTTCGTTTCGGGTTACTTGGCGGACACTTCGACGGCACCGTGCATGCCGGACTCGTAGTGGCCGGGGATCAGGCACGCGAACTCGAACGTGCCCGTATTCGAAAACGTCCAGACGATGTTGCCGCGCTTGCCTGCTTCCAGGCGGATCGCGTTGGGATCGTCATGCTCCATCTCGGGAAATTTCATCATCAGTTCCCGGTGCTCGGCGTTCTTTTCCTTCTCGTCGAGCACGAACTCATGGTCGAGTTCACCCTTGTTCAAGATGCTGAAGCGGACGGTCTGTCCTTCTTTCACCGCAAACGAGTTGGGCTGGAACAGCATCTTGCCGTCGTCGCTTTCGAACATCGTGACATTGATCGTCCGTGTAGCTTTCGCAGCATCGCCCGGCTCTCCGACCGCCATCTCGTGATGGCCTCCGGAGTGTCCGGGAGCGGCAGCCGCGAGGCCGGCTGAAAGCAGCAGGATTGCCGCCGTCGTGTATGCAGTCTTCATCGATACAGTCTCCGTTTGGTTGGACTTCATGATTGTCCGGCTGTCAGCCATGGCCACCATGGCCGTTCGCCCCGGCTGGTTGGGCCGGCGCTTGCGTCCCTGTTCCAGGTGCGGACGCCGCGTCGGGCAGTTCGCCCGTCCACTCGTAGGCGACCGTACCTTCGGGATGCTCGTAGTCGCCCGGATCGGCGTAGTCGCCGGCCGCGATGCCCTCGCGGACTTTCACGACCGAGAACATCCCGCCCATTTCGATCGCGCCGAACTGGCCCCATCCCGTCATCATCGGAATGGTATTGTCGGGCAAAGGCATCGACATCTCCGCCATGTCGGCCATGCCCGCCGTGCCCATCGGCATGTATTCGGGCTGCAGGCGGCGGATCATCGGCGTGACGCGCGACTTGTCGACGCCGATGAAGGTCGGGACGTCGTGGCCCATGGCGTTCATCGTATGGTGCGACTTGTGACAGTGTATGGCCCAGTCGCCTTCGTAGACGGCGTCGAACTCGTAAGCACGCATCGCGCCGACGGGAATGTCGATCGAGACCTCCGGCCAGCGCGCTTCGGGCCGCGTCCAGCCTCCGTCCGTGCACGTGACCTCGAAATCGTAGCCATGCATATGAATCGGATGGTTGGTCATTGTGAGGTTGCCGACGCGCACCCGGACCCGGTCGTTCTTCGACACGACGAGCGGGTCGATGTCCGGAAAGATGCGACTGTTCCAGCACCACATGTTGAAGTCGGTCATTTCCATGACGCGGGGCACATACGAGCCTGGCTCGATGTCGAACGCGTTGAGCAGGAAGACGAAGTCGCGGTCGACCCGCATGAACTGCGGGTCCTTCGGGTGGATGACGAAGAAGCCCATCATGCCCATCGCCATCTGGACCATTTCGTCCCCGTGCGGGTGGTACATGAAGGTACCGCTCTTCACGAGGTCGAACTCGTAAACGAAGGTCTTGCCAGCGGGGATGGGCGGCTGCGTCAGCCCCGCCACCCCGTCCATCCCGTTCGGCAGGATCATGCCATGCCAGTGGATGGTGGTATGCTCAGGCAACTTGTTGGTCACGAAGATACGGACCCGGTCGCCCTCGACCGCTTCGATCGTGGGGCCTGGCGACTGGCCGTTATAGCCCCAAAGATAGGCGGTCATACCCTCGCCCATCTCGCGCTCGACCGGTTCGGCGACGAGATGGAATTCCTTGACGCCGTTGTTCATCCGGTGCGGCAACGTCCACCCGTTTAGGGTGACGACCGGCTGATAGTCCGGACCCGAGGTGGGGACCAGAGGAGCTTGCGTGGACGCACTCTCCATGGTCGGCGCGTCGGGCAGGCCCATGGCGGAGGTCTTCGTCCAGGCGGCGGCCCCGACGATCGTCGCGCCGGCACCGAGCAACTGTCTGCGATTAAGCATCGTCATATCCTTTCTCAGTGTCCTGCCGCTTCGCCTGCGTCGGCAACCGCGGCGGCTTCGCCGCCGCCTGCCGAGCCGCCGGAACGACCCCCGTAGATGGTCGGCGCGAGGTTGGCTTCGGCGAGCCAGAAATCGCGCTTGGCATCCACGGAAAGCAGGACGGAGTCGATCTTGGCCCGGGTGTCGGCCAGCAGTTCGAAGGTGCTGGTGATCATGCCGTTGTAGGTCAGCAGGGCTTCTTCCTCGATCGTCGTGCGAAGCGGAAGGACGTTGTTCCTGTAGTGGCGGGCGATGTCGTACGTCGACTTGTATTCGTCATAGGCCGAGCGGGCTTCGGACCGGACGTTGACCGCCTGCTCGGCGAGCCGGTTGGCTGCCGCCATGTATTCGAGTTCGGCGCGCCGCATCCGGGCACGACCGCTGTCGAAGATCGGAATGGCGAACTCGACTTCCAGATCCAGGTTCGGCGACACGGAAACGTCCCGATCCCCGTCCTCGATCTCGCCTTCGACCTCCAGCCCCGCCACCAATGCGATGTCGGTCGCGTATTTGGTGGCTTCGGTCAGGCCGTACTGTTTCGCCAGCGCCTCGAGCTCCAAGGCAGCCGCCTTCAGATCGGCCCGGTGGCCCAAGGCGTCGGTTTCGATGGTCTCGACCCGGGCAAGCGACTTCGGCAGCGAGGGCAACTGGTTGGGGACCTCGTACTCGATGTCCGATCCCCAAAGCCCCATCAGGCGGGTGAGCTCGGCCTTGGCAGTCCGGGCGGCAAGTCTCGCCCGCGCCGTCTCGCCCGCCAGCTCCGCGTTGAAGACGTGCTCCCGGGCCTGGCCGGACTTGTTGAGCGCCCCGCTTTCGCCGAGCCTGGCCGCCAGTTCGGACGCCGCATCGGCCGCTGCCCGGGCCTGATTCAGATAAGCGACGCGCTCCCAGGCAGAGGCGGCTTCGATCCAGGCACGCCTCGTCTCGGCGGCCAGCGACAGGGTCGCCACGGCGGCGTCCAGCTGCGCCTTCCGAAAGCGCGTGTCGGCGATGTCGATGCGGCGGTCCCGCGTCACCAGCGCGAAGATGTTGTTGACGATCATCCCTTCGAGCGCGCGGAAGGCACCGAGCTCCGGCGAGCCGATCCCCAGCACTCCGATCGAAGCCGTCGGATTGACGAACATTGTCTCCTGCCAGGCGTCGGTCGCCGACAGCCCGAGTTCCGCATAGGCGGCCTGCAGTCCCCTGTTGTTCAGGAGGGCGACCTGGACCGCCGTATCAGCGCCGACGGTCTTGCCCTGAACCATGCCGCGGACCTGCGACGTGATCGAATCGGCCATCCGCCTGTCCTGAACCCAGACGGCGTTCTTGCCGGTCGCCGCACGGGTAGCGGCCTGCACCGTTCCGAACCCCGCGAGGTTATCGCCATACAAGGCCTCCTGGGCCGTCGCCGCGCAGCCGCCGATGAAGAGCGGCAAGGCGAGGATCGATGCCGTTCGCGCAACGCGGTTCATTGGCCGCCTCCCGGCCCTTGGGCATCGTTCTGCTGCCGCCACGGGCGCGGCTCGACGGGGACCCGGTGCGTGTAGGCTCCGATCGGGTTGTGGTGATGGAGGCGGCTCGCCTCATAGGGCAGTGCGGGCGAACGCGTCGGCGTGACGTCGGCCGGCAAGGTCGCCGCGCACCCGCCGACGAATAGCGGCAGCGCGACCATCGAAACGGTCTTCTTCATGTGGATTACCTGATCTTTGAATTCGACGAGCGTCGACCGCTGGCGGATTCCCGGCGGTCACGGCCTCAGATGGCTAAATTCAGATCAGGCGTTCGGGGGACGATGCGGCAGCACCCACTCGCCGGGCGCGACGTTGGCGTCGATCACGTCATGCGAGACACTCACCGGCTCCCGCGATGCCAACGCGTAGGTGGGAACGATACAAGCGACGCCCATGCAGAATAGATCACAGCACTTGTCGGCCAACTTGATCGGACCGGATCCTGCCTCGCCGTCGGTTGCGGCTTCGGCTTCGGGATGATGCTCGTGCGCGGCGGCCTCGGGGCCACCGGCATCCATAGACATGGCGGCATGGTGGTCCGGAACTGCGGACTGGCCGCCCGTTGATGCGGCCTGGGCGTACGGACCGACCAAAAGCACGAACGCGACCAGCAACTTGGTTGCAAGTCGCAGCACGCGTGTCGATATCCGGCGCGATTCATCCATGTTCCGATGCTATGCGCGAACCCCCGGTGATGGTCAAGTGCACGGTTCTTTACAATTTTGTAAGCTGGATGACTGCGACGGGGCCGCCCGCCTCTCCCTGCGGCGAACCGGGCTGTTGCCGTAGGGAGGCTAAGTTCATGCGCCGTCTTGATCAAGCCGCCATGCGGCGGCACGATTCTGCGCAACGGCGGCAGGCGTCGACGCATTCCGCCATGTCGCCGACCCGCTCGCAATCATCCGCGCACTGGGTGCAGATTTCCGCGCATTCTGCACAGACATGTTTATGATGCTCCGAACCGAGCAACATGAAATGGGCGGCGGTCCGGCAGATTTCGGCGCACGCCATCATGAGAGTAAAGTGCTTCTTGGCGGTGTGCTCGCCGCCCATCTCCAGGCAGTGCCCCATCGCGTTCGACAGACAGACGCCGTAGCAGTCCAGGCACTCGTCGATGCAACGTTTCATTTCGGGATCCATGTGATGCACGCGGTTTCTCCTTTGGATTAGTGATGGACGGGACATGCCTTCGAAGCTTGGCCCACCTTCTATCCAATCGATGGAGATACGGGTTGTTCCCCGATCGAAGACGCAGCCGTCTTGCTCGCAAGCAGGAGACCCTCCCCGCCGTCGTGTTCGATGCCCAAACGAGAGCCGCTCCAGCCACGGATGAAAACCGCGCGCGGGAACATGGAGTTTATCACCGACAGCCAGCTTTCCTCGCCTGTAATCGGCGTGAACCGCCCGCCATGGTCTGTGGCGCGTTTCACGCTAGTTGTCCTACGTCGCCTCCCAAGTCGCAAAGGCTCAGCAGCGATCTCCCGCCGTCGGCGGGAGATCGTTCGCGTATAGCCTTCGGGATTGAGTTAGAGCGTCTTCTGCGCCGCCTCGCTGCCGGATGCGACGAAGAATGGTTTATGGCTGGCGGTTCAGCCGCGCGGCGATGCGCTCCATCTGGTCGATCTCGGAACGTTGCGCCTCGATGATCTCCGTGCACAAATCCACCAATTCCTGGTCGGCCAAGGCCGCTTCGCGGCACATCAGGATGGCCCCAGAATGATGGGGGATCATCGACGCGATGAACTGTCGGTCGTCGATCAGCGCCTGAGCGCGCGTCGCCCAGAACGATCCGATGGTCAGGGCAACGAACGCCCCGTACATGACAAGGTTCAGGGCCTTGCGGCGGTACATGCCGCCCATGGTGGCGAGCATGAACACGCCCATCGGAGCCCACATCGTCACGGCCATGTAAAACATGTTCAGATTGTTCCGGAAGTCCGCCGGCCCGTCGATCATGGTGAACATGACGACGTACATGACGACAAGACTGAGCGCCATGTTGACCCAGAGCATCAGGTAGGGCCGCGAGTGGCCGGAATGGCCCTTGGAATGCGCATCGTTGTCCATGTTTCCCGTTCTCCGTTTTTCAGTGCCCAAGGCCCGAGCCCATTGGCTTCAGAAGCATCCAGACCGCCATTGCGACCATCATCAGGTTCTCCGTCAGGGAGACGAAGCCGAGCGGAACGTTGCTGTCGCCGCCGACGCAGGCGCACTTCAATTCCCGCTTGTCGACATAGACGGCCTTGAATACGGAAACCGCGCCGATCGTGCCGATGAACAAGGCGACGGGGATCGAAAGCCACATCAGGGCACCGGCGATCATCAGCACGCCCGCCAGTCCTTCGGCGAACGGATAGACATATGCGTAGCGGACCCAGCGTTGCGCCAGGAGATCGTAGTTGAGGAACATCGTCGCGAAGCTGTCGACGTCCTTCAGCTTCTGCAGCGCGAGGAGACACATGGCGATGGCGATGAACCACTCGGCGGTCGCGATGGTGAGCAGTCTGCCGAACGCCGCCCAGCTGGCCGCCAGGGCCATCAGGGCGGCCATCGCGAACAGCGCGATGACAGGCGTATAGGTGACCGCGTCCTTGTCCTTCGTCTCCTTGCCGAAATAGGCCCGGAGGTCGTCATATCCACCGACTCGCGCGCCCTCGATGAAGGTTTGCGGCGTCGTCTCGACGCCATGCTTGGCCTTGAAGGCGTCGATCTCGTCGCGGGAGGTCAATTGATGATCCTCGACCTCGTAGCCCTCGCGCTTCAGGAGGTCGAGTGCCTTCAGGCCCCAGGGACAGGTGTGTTCCGGCGTGACCATCCGATAAAGGTCCGCTCGCTTCGTTCGTCTGACATCCATTGCCATTCCCTTCCTTATAAGAGGTTGGCCGACGCCGCGATCGACCGTTGCCAATCCTGGCAGCTACGTCGCGCCGCCTGGGACCATCATTCCGTGTCGATTGGAGTGCCAGGTTGGGCGCTGCCGTGAGCGGCATGTCCAGGCGCAGCGTCGGTCGCCTTTGTCGCGCCGATGGCTTTGGGCGTAGGCGAGGCCTGCGGCCGCGACGAGCGAGGCCGCAATGAAGATGGGGGTCAACCTGTCCATCTCTTTCAAAGAGCCCGCGCCGGATAGCCGGCGTCGGCCAATGCGCGTTCGATCGCGGGGGCGCTGGCCGTTGTCTCGATCGTTACGGTCCTGGCCACCGTGTCGGCCTCCACCTTGGCTGCGGGATCCATCGCCGTGACGGTTGCCGTCACAGTCTTCACGCACCCGCCGCAGGCCATCTTCTCGATCTTGAACTGCATGTCGGTCTCCTTTTTCCTCGACTGGAAAAGGCTTATGCGGCTTCCCACCGCTGGAAGGTCAACAGACGTCCAGCAATAAAATTCGCCATTTGTTCTGAAAAGAGTTTCCGCCGGAATGAACGCTTGACCTTCCAGCGACCGGAAGCGCCATCGTTGCCCAAAATTGAACTCCCACCTAAGGAGAAGCAGCTGTGAACGCTCCGTTCCGCAACAACCAAAACTCGTCGACTACATCTCTGGCTGTGGAAGGCATGAGCTGCGCGTCCTGCGCGGGCAGGGTGGAGCAGGCTCTGTCGAGGATCCCGGGTGTCGAGAATGTTTCGGTCAACTTCGCGACCGAGAAAGCAACCATCCGCGGAACAAACCTCGACCGGAACGCGCTTGCAAAAGCTGTCGAGGCCGCAGGCTATGCTGTGTCCGCCGAACATTCGGTGTCTATGGCCATCGACGGCATGAGCTGTGCCTCGTGCGTCGGAGCCGTTGAAAGAGCGCTGCGGCAGGTCCCGGGCGTCACGGACGCGACGGTCAACCTCGCCACAGAACGGGCGACGATCTCCGGTTCGGCGGACATGCAGGACCTGGCGGCAGCGGTCGCGGCCGCCGGTTATGAAGCACGCACCCTCGAACAGGTTGAAACGGCTACCGATAGCATCGACGAGCGAAAGGACGAGGAGCGCCGCGAATTGCGGCGTGATCTCGTACTCGCCGCTTTGCTCACACTGCCCGTCTTCATTCTCGAGATGGGCTCGCATCTCGTGCCGACGATCCATGGGCTGATTACCAATTCGATAGGTATGCAGGGGAGCTGGTACATCCAGTACGCGCTCACCACCCTCGTGCTGTTCGTACCGGGCATCCGATTCTACCGAAAGGGCTTTCCCGCCCTGTTCCGCGCAGCGCCCGACATGAATTCGCTCGTCGCCGTCGGCACCATTGCGGCCTATGGCTATTCAATCGTCGCCACTTTTGCGCCGGCCTTGCTGCCAACAGGCACCGTCAACGTCTACTACGAAGCGGCCGCGGTGATCGTGACCCTCATTCTTCTCGGCCGCTATCTCGAAGTGCGGGCAAAGGGCCGGACATCCGAAGCGATCAAGAGGCTCGTCGGATTGCAAGCCAAGACCGCGCGCGTGCGCCGCGGGGATACGACGGTCGAACTGCCCATCGCGGACGTCGCCGCGGGGGAAATCATCGACGTTCGTCCCGGCGAACGCATTCCGGTCGACGGCGAACTCGTCGAGGGAGAGAGCTACGTCGACGAATCCATGATCACGGGCGAACCGGTTCCGGTCTCCAAGTCCGCGGGCAGCGCCGTCGTTGGCGGCACCGTCAACCAGAAGGGCGCATTTGCGTTTCGGGCGACCGCCGTCGGCAGCCGGACCGTGCTCGCGCAGATCATCCGCATGGTCGAGGAGGCGCAGGGCTCGAAACTGCCGATCCAGGCGCTGGTTGACAGGATCACGATGTGGTTCGTCCCGGCGGTGATGGCCGTCGCTGTCCTGACCTTCGCGGTCTGGCTGGTCTTCGGTCCGTCGCCCGCGCTGACCTTCGCCCTCGTCAACGCCGTCGCTGTTCTCATCATCGCCTGCCCCTGCGCTATGGGCCTTGCCACGCCGACATCGATCATGGTCGGCACCGGCCGCGGCGCGGAAATGGGCGTGCTTTTCCGCAAGGGCGAGGCCCTGCAGTCGCTGAAGGACGCCAAGGTCGTCGCCTTCGACAAGACGGGGACGCTGACGGAAGGCAAGCCTTCGCTCACCGATTTCGAGACGGCCGACGGTTTCGACCGCTCCACGGTTCTGGGCCTGATCGCTGCGGTCGAATCGAAGTCGGAACATCCGATCGCAGGCGCGATCGTCGATGCGGCGCAGCAGGAGAGCACCGCTCTACCCGAGATAACGTCCTTCGAATCGGTGACGGGACTGGGTGTCTGCGGTATGTCCGACGGCGTGCGGATCGAGGTCGGGGCAGACAGGTTCATGGCTAAGATCGGCGTCGACGTGTCAGGCTTCCGCGCCAAGGCGGACCGGCTTGCGGCCGAGGGCAAGACGCCGCTTTATGCCGCGGTCGGCGGCAGACCGGCTGCCGTCATCGCGGTCGCTGATCCGATCAAGCCCGCGACGCCACACGCGATTGCCGCGCTTCACCGTCTCGGCCTCAAGGTGGCGATGATCACCGGCGACAATGCGCGTACGGCACAGGCGATCGCCGGCCGTCTCGGCATCGACGACGTCGTCTCGGAAGTGCTTCCGGACGGCAAGGTCGATGCGATTCGCCGCCTCAAGCGCGAGCATGGCGCGGTGGCGTTCGTGGGCGACGGCATCAACGACGCTCCGGCGCTGGCCGAAGCGGATGTGGGCCTTGCCATCGGGACGGGAACGGATATCGCGATCGAGGCGGCCGATGTCGTCCTGATGTCCGGAAGCCTGCAGGGGATTCCGAACGCCATAGCACTGTCGAAGGCGACGATCGGCAACATCCGGCAGAACCTGTTCTGGGCTTTCGCCTACAACACGGCGCTGATCCCCGTGGCGGCCGGTGTCCTGTTCCCCGCGTTCGGGATCCTCCTGTCGCCTGTCCTCGCAGCCGGAGCGATGGCCCTCTCGAGCGTGTTCGTTCTCGCAAACGCGTTGCGCCTGAGGCGATTCACCTCAGCGGTGGAATGACTGACTGCATACAAGTCAAAAGACAGAAGAAGGATACGACCATGATGATGGACAGCAGCATGATGTGGGGAATTGGGCTTTGGAGCCTTCTCGCTTTGGCGGTCCTCGTGCTCGTTGTAGCCGCGCTCGTTAAATACGTGTTCTTCAAGTAGACCGGTCCAGCCGCATTTTGTTCATTGAGCAATCGTTGGCGCGATGAAGACTAGGATGAGACAGGCCAGGCCTTGCATGATCGCCGTCATCTGAACCGATCATCGCTCATGGACGGACCGGATTCCCTTCTTCCCAATGGGGGTGCGACGCCGGAACGGCCCCGTGGCTGTGGTCTCGGGATTGGCCAAGGGCCACAGATACATTGTTGCCAGCGTGCCGGCCGTGGCGATGGTCGCGAGCAACATGGCCGTGATTGGTAGGCCCAGGCTCGCGCCGCCCATCCCGCGAGAGGATATGTGACGAGCCACAGGCGTGCGACAGGGCGAACTGGGCCGCGAACAGTGCCCGATCGACCCACGAGTGCGAATTAGGACCAAGAGGCCGAATGACTCACGATGCAACGATTCCGTCAGATTGACCTTCAATCTCTGGTAGTATTTCAAGTTTGAGTTCGGCCTGCCGCTTGATAAAGAATTAGACGCTACTCAAATCGGAGGATTCATGCTGAGCGCTGAAGAGATCGAGACCCTTTCGATCGACCGAATGATCTTCCACGTGGTCCGCCCCGACAGACCCGATCCGCTGTTCCTAGCGGAGGCGGTTCCGCCCCAGTTTCCCGAGTTTTTTGTGAAGCGCGTTGTCGATACCCTCCGGGGCGCTTCTTACGACTTCAGCGACGGGTCTGGGGTTCCGACGCTCATCGCCTCAGCCCTCGTGAAAGCTGATCCCGACCAAGAAGATGGCTTCCTCAAGACATCCCGGAGCTTGGCGCGGCGGTTCAAGGATAAGGTGAAGGGTGACAACCGCATGGCGGCCGGCGCGCTTATGCTGCTCGCCATGCGGACCCGCGAAACCAAGCTCGCCGCGCTTATCAAATTCGACCATCACGCCGTAATCACGTACAGCCTCGAGGCGAAGAATGGCGCGGATCCCAAGCCGCTCATGAAAAGCGTGATGCAGAACTTCTCGCAGGACCGCAAAGCCATGCAGAAGTCCGTCGTGATACGTTTAGGAGACCAGAGCACGCCGACGTCGAACGACATCGCCACCGCGTCCTCGTGATCGACAGGTCCTCCTCCAGATACCGTGACGCCACCCAGCACTTTGAGAACTTCCTGGATATCCGGCGGACGTTCCAGAAGGATGACCTCACCGGGAAGCTCTTCGAGGCGGCCAAGGCGACCATCGAGAAGCACAAGGAACTCATGCCTCTCGAAGTGGCCAGGGCTCCTACCCGCTGTCTGCGTGAAACCTTCGAGCGGCTGAACGGGTTCGACAGCGACAGCCCGGAGGAACTTTGGGGTGCGATCGCCGGCGGGATCGACGGTCCTGCGAGAGAAACGGTTCTCAAGTCCTTCGGACGCGAGCTTGCCAATCGCGCGATCGAGACAGAATCGTTCCAGTTCGACAGGAAGGGCTTGCCGAGGCGAGAATACAAGCGTCTCGTCGCCAAAGAGGGTTTTGCGCTTTGGTTTCGCGAGGAGCACGAGCAGAATGGGATCGTGAAGGTCAACCGCGCCGAGAACGGATCGGCAACGATCACGCTCAAGACGACAAAGTTGGTGCAGGATGACGAAACCGAGACCCTCCCTAAGGTCACTGGCTGACCTCCACCCCACGGGTGAGGGTACGTTGGAAGATTGTCTGGGCTGGCGTTACGCGGGCACGTCGCTTCCTGGAGAGATGGAGGCGCTCCGCGAAGCACAGGCGTTCGCAGCAGAGGCGGGATGGTCTGTCGAGATCCGAGACGGCGAGTATGAACTCGTCTCACTCGAGGATCTGGGCGAGCGCGGGGCACCAAGCGACATAAACGTCCAGCTCGTGAAGCCGACTGCGCAAAGGTCGTTGTTTTTTCTGGGTGCGGAGGCTGCGATCGAGAATTTCGACGATGGTCCGGTCGAGATGGGCGGGTCCGTATTCGTTCTGTGCGATTTCGAAGACTTCCGCGCGGGCGACCGTTGGGTCCGGTCGTGGGACGGCACTGTCCCGAATGCCGCCGAAGAGCCCGAGAAGTCCCGTGCCGATGCGGTGGTGGACGTTCGCCGAGGTTTGGTCCGCGATCTATCGGGCGGCAGGATGCCGCGCAACCTCTACAGGTGGTTGCCCACTTCAACACCCGAGGACAGCGACTTCTCGACCGCGTGGATGAACGCCGCCGCAGCACGCCTCATGTTGGCGATGGCGAGCGAGGTGGAAACGGATCATGACGGGAGCCTTCGCGTCGTTCTGAACGGCCTCAGGAAGCGCTTGTTTTTGGGATCGCCGCCGACCGGGGTAACCACAACGCAGTTCGAGGCGCTCCGGGAGACCGTCGAATGGCTTCTAGTTCCGGCGCGCGACGCCGAAGCGCGGCACCAGATGCTCGTGCGCCGCTTGGAACCGTTAGTCTCCGACGAACGGGATAAGAACTGGTGGGTGGCAGTCGCACCGCATCTGAAGGAGGCGTTAATCGGGGCGAGAACCGAGTACCGTGTCTTCGTCACGTCGAAATCCGCGGAGCTTCTGAAGACGATGGCCGAGGTGCGCAAGGGCGTCGCGGAGGACGTTGAAAAGATCGTTGCGCGAACGAACCGTATGTCGCAGGCGTTTATAGCAGGGCTGGGAGTGCTCGCCGCCGGATTGGGCATTCGCGTCGCGATGTCGGCCGGTACAGAGAGCGCGGCGGTCGTCACCCTCGTTTTCTGCGCGGTTGTACTGTTCGTCACGTGGTGTGGATTGAGACTGACCGAAGTCGTCGCCACACGTGCGTTAATCGCCGATCTTCGGCACCTCCGGCGGTGGCATTTACGATTGCACCAAAGCCTGACACGCGCAGACTACCGAAGCCTCGCTGTTTCCCCCGTGATCGACGCGGTCCGACTATACAACGAGACGCGGCGATATACTCGCTTGGCGTTCGGGGTCGCGGCATGGATTTTCTCGCTCCTCGTCCTCGCTGCCCCGGCCCTGCAGGGATTGGGATGACACTGAAGGGCGTTCGCAGTCTCGGTGAGGCCGGTCGGAACTTAGGGAGGTTGGAAACCGACTTAACGATGGCGGTCTCTGACCCAAATCTTGATGGACTTTGACTGTCGGGTCCGGGACCACCTATCCAAGGGCTTGAATGTCAAAGGAGCAACGCGATGCGGTCCAGAATGCCTTCTAGTCCCTCCCCAAATGCGGATAGCTATTCGATCACCAATGACGAGGCCGGCGCTTTGGCCCGAGCGACCGTAAACCTGGCCAAAGTCTGGTTACTGACCGACTCGGAAGCCCGCGTCCTCTTGGGCGGCATGTCGTCACGCACCTGGGCGCGTTGGAAGAGCGGCTCCAATGGTCGGATCGACCGGGATCTTCGGGCTAGAATGGCCGACTTGATGGGGATCCATAGAAGTTTGCGATACCTGTTCAAGACACCGTCCCAGGGCTACGACTGGATTCGAAAGGCGAACGCTGCCTTCGGCGGTATTTCGGCCCTCGAGATTATGCTGAGGGGGGAGATTTCCGACCTCGCGATGATCCGCAAATGGCTCGAAGCTCAAGTGGGTTGACCGAGAGCTGCGTAGGTGTGTGGCTGACGTCTGAAGCGAAGCGCGCCTCTGAATTGCCCCCCATCCGTGGGCATATTGGACGAAGCGCCAAGCTACGATGTCAATCGGCGCGCAAAGTTGACCCCGGATTGGAGTGGGCCCCTCGGAGCGGACAGAATGGGTTTCAGCAATTGACCGCGTAGCCGGCCTTTCAGAGGATGAAGGCCCATGGCAAAACACCGAACCCACAGCATCGAGTTCAAGCGGCAGGTTTCGCAGGAGTATCTCGGGGGAGAGACGCTGCATGCTTTATCGAAGCGCCACGATGTCTCTCGCAACCTGATCCGGATCTGGGTCGAGAAGTATCAGGCAGGCGCGCTCGATGAGGACATCGCAGCGGCCGATCTTCTCCAGGCTTATGAGGCGCGCGTCGCCGCCCTCGAGCGGCTGGTCGGCAAGCAAGCGCTGGAACTGGAGTTTCTAAAGGGGGCTCTGCATGCACCACCGCGGCAGAGAAGCGGAACTACATCCGCAATCACCGGCCCCGCGGCCTTTCCGTCGTCGAAGGATGTCGGCTGATGGGGATCGCGCGCTCGACCTACTACGACAGTCCCGAGAAATCGAACGACGACACCACGATCGTCGAGGCGATCGCTACTGTCTGCGACGAGTTCGAACACTATGGCTGGCGTCGTGTCCGCGCCGCTCTTCGACAGCAGGGCATGGTCGTCAATCACAAGAAAATCCGCCGCCTGATGCGCGAGTACGATCTGCAGCCGCGATTGCGCCGCCGCTTCCGCGTTTCCTTGAGGAGGTCTACAACTGTCGACGGCTTCACTCAGCCCTCGGCTATCTCAGCCCCATGCAATTCGAGGATCAGCACACCCGGCCCACGGTAAAATCAGTAGCCTGAATTGTCCGGCCCGCAGGGCCCACTCCACTAAGGGGTCAAGATTGCATGCCGATTCACACTACGAATGCTCCGAGTGCGCCGAATTCTTTTTGGCTGGAACATCGAGACCTTCTCAAATCCGGAAGCGCCTGACGGGCTTAAACGCCTCGGCATAATTGGCAACGTCTGCTGCAGAAGCGTATCAGGTGATGCAAGCGTGTCATCGCTGAATGCAGTTCGCCGTTATCAACATCGATGGCGACAACAAACGCTTTGCCATTACACGCGCGTGGACGCCGCGGCTTGCGAAGCTTGCCTGGTCGAGGTCGACCAAGTCTTAACACAGCGGCCGGCACGAAGCCGGTCCGGACGCCAGTTCCATGGTTACCCCACCTGTGACGTCCGGCACACTGGCATTGATTATCGCTCCCACGGCCTGACTACCGGGGCAGGAGGAGATGACCCAGTTCTTCGGCATTAAGCTTGCCCTTCTTGGCAAGTTCATGAACTACCCTATCCAAAGTTGAGCGATTATCCCGTAAATGAGCCTTTGCCGCCTCGTATTGCTCGCGCAAGGTCTGCTCGACATCTAGATCTAGCGGGCTCGGCGACTGCATTCGTGGCCCACGGCCGACAGTATCCCTAGAGTAGGCTATCGACTTGCCGAAGCCATAGCGAGCATGAAAATCCCAAGCGAGTTCAGTTGCCCTGGCGAGATCTGAATCCGAGCTGCCACCCGCTCCAGCACTACGCTCGCCGAGTACTACCTCCTCTGCGGCACTTCCCGCAAGATTGGTGGCAATGGCATAAAGGAGATCACTCGCGAGAATGACGTTGGATCGATCATCGGCAAACTGCGTGAGGCCAAGCGAAGTTGTCCCGGCCCCTGTCGGACGGTTCCGTACACTGACTTCTACAACCTTGCGTCCCGACAATTGCGCGCCAACAAGCGCGTGTCCTGCCTCGTGAATAGCGATTCTGTATCGTTCTTCCTCTGTCAGATCCGGTAAGGATGGTAAGCATTCTAAGACCACCTCTGGCGAAAGCTGTCCCCCACGGGATCGCGCTTGTCGCCGCGCCAATCGTGCAAGCCTTTGGAGATCTGCTCCCGACCACCCCTCAGTTGCGTCGACAACGGAGGTAAGGGTAGTCCAGGCGACCTGGTCGTTCAAATGATAGGCAAGGATGCGACACCGTTCTTCTGGGCCCGGTAAATCGATGCGTATATGATTGTCGAGACGACCGCTCCTTCGCAGAGCCGAATCGATTCGACGCGCGTTGTTGCACGCCCCGAGCACCACAACCCCTTCGCGGTCATCGAGACCGTCGAGGCTGTCGGGCGAAATGAGAAACTGACCCCCATCCGAAACGAAGAACTGACCCCTCTCTGATGAGAGGACGAATGGATGACGATTGAGATTTCGGTGAATCCTGCATGGTCGAGGACGATGCAGGGAGAGGCGATGCGGTCGGGGGAAGAAGTTTCAGCGATGGTGCGCCTTCACGAAGTTGGCTGGGGGGCGAAACGGATAGCTCAGGAGTTTGGCTGCGCCCGCAACACGGTCCGCCGTTACCTTCGCGAAGGCGGTGTTGTGGCGTATCGCCAGCCCGTGCGACGGACGGCGTTCGACGGTCTGGACGACTGGCTTCGTGAGCGTTTCTTCCGCCACGACGGCAACGCGGATGTCATCCGCCAGGAACTGGCGAGTGAGCATGGGATCGAGATCGGGCTGCGCTCGGTCGAATTGCGGGTGCAGCGCTGGCGGCGGGAGTTGAAGGCGCAGAAACGGGCGACAGTGCGCTTCGAGACGGCACCGGGGCATCAGTTGCAGATCGACTTTGGCGATACGAAGGTTTGGATCGGGGGCGAGCGGGTGCGGGTTCATCTGTTCGTGGGAACGCTGGGCTATTCGCGCCGGCTGCATATCCGGCCGTCGTTGCGGGAGCGGCAGGCGGACTGGTTCGAGGGGATGGAAGGTGCTTTCTTGCGGTTCGGCGGGGTTCCGGCGGAAGTGCTGTTGGATAATCCGAAGGCGTTGGTCGAGCATCACGACGCGGTGACGCGGGAGGTGAGATTCAACGCTCGGCTGCATGCCTTTGCCCGGTACTGGGGCTTCACGCCGCGAGCCTGTGCGCCGTACCGGGCGCGAACGAAAGGCAAGGACGAGCGCGGAGTTGCCTACGTCAAGAAGAACGCGATCGCCGGCCGCCGGTTCGAGAGCTGGGCGGCGTTCGAAGCGCATCTGGATCGGTGGA
>JAESGS010000294.1_pt1 | contig 55101 bp, 48 predicted proteins | sample 9269761 | NCBI WGS metagenome assembly JAESGS01 (sample SAMN15741799, study PRJNA653493) | algae metagenome | isolation source: Cyanosarcina radialis HA8281-LM2 and co-occurring heterotrophs from damp... | place: USA: Makauwahi cave, Hawaii | collected 2011-01-06 | reverse complement strand
ACGTTCTACACCAAGAATATCTTGCTCAATGAAGGGATTCGCGCCTGGATGGCCAGCCAAGACCAACCCCACGAGCAGTTCAAGTTCCCCGAAGAGGTTCTACCTCGCGGTAATGCTCTCTAATTAGATAAGAGGGAAATAGTTTTTCCCTGTCTTCGATCGACCCCTGCCTCTGGTGGGGGTTTTTTAGACTTATGGTGTATCATCCCTGGGTTTGCCTAAGTCCTGGGGGTTGAATTTTTGGTTAAAGCTCCCAACCAGCCTTGTCTCATCTATAACTCCAGCTTGTTCCTAAAATTAGAAAAGCCGATGAGACATAAGAGTAAATTTGCGATTTTTCTAAAAATTACTCCAAAAGCATTGTTACAATTTTCGATACCGATCTAATATAGAAGGTAGCTCTTTCTATTTAAGTGTGAGGAGAAGAAGAAAGATGTCTAAGATTCTGTGGAAATCTTTGCTCGTTAGCCCAGCACTACTAGGTGCAACTCTGTTGGGTGCAGGAAACGTCATGGCAGCCCAAACGCCAGTTACAGACGTTAACCAAACTCAAGCAGTTCAAAGCAACGTAGAAGAATCTCAAGCAGTAGCTGAGACCCCAACTGTAGCTCAATCTCAAGAAATCCAAGTGGCGCAAGCTGCTCCAGAAGATGGAACGGCTCCAGCCGATGGCGGCGCACCAACTGACACTCGGAACCTGAATCAAATTCAGCAGTACATGAACGAGGGTAATTCTCAAAGTCAGATTACCAACGCTTCTCAATTCCGAGACGTTCAACCAACCGACTGGGCATTTGAAGCTCTAGACCGAGTAGTGCAAAGATATGGCTGTTTGGTAGGTTATCCTGACGGAACTTATCGCGGTCAGCGCGCTCTATCTCGTTATGAATTTGCCGCTGGTCTGAACGCTTGCTTGCGCCAAATTGAAGCTTTAATTGAAGCTCAAGGTGAAAAGTTCGTAGCTAAAGAAGACTTTGAAGCCCTGCAACGTCTAGTAGAAGAATTCCGCACGGAATTGGCTACTTTAGGTAGCCGGGTCGATAACCTCGAAGGTCGCGTTTCCTTCTTAGAAGCCCACCAGTTCTCGACGACAACCAAGCTAGCTGGGGAAGTTATCTTCGCTTACACCGACAGTATCGGTAACGAAAATAGCCCAGGTCTGTTTGGCGATCGCGTTCGTTTAGACTTGCGGACTAGCTTCTTCGGTACAGATACCTTGCACACCCGTTTAGCTGCTGGCAACCTGCCTTCTGATGTCAGCGGGTTCTTGAACCGCTTTGACAGCGACGGTCGGATTCCAGCCCCAAGCGCGTTAGGTACGGCTGAAGGGACTCAAACCTTTAACTTGGGTGCTAATGGTAACGATGTAGTCATCGACTGGTTAGCCTACTACGTCCCGGTTAACGAAAACTTGAAGTTTTACGTAGCTGCCGCTGGTGGTATTCACAGCGACTACGCTGCCACCAACAACCCCTACTTTGAAGACTTCGATGGCGGTAATGGAGCGCTCTCTACCTTTGCTAGCGAAAACCCGATCTATCGGATCGGTGGTGGCGCTGGTGCAGGCGTTAACTTCAAATTTAGCGGTATTGGAGTAACTTTGGGTTACTTGGCAGAAGATGCTGCTAACCCCAACGCTCTCAACGAACCCGGCACTTTAGGCTCTGGCGGTTTGTTTAACGGTGAATATGCTGCTTTAGCGCAGTTAGACTTTAACCTCAACGATCGCTTGGGTCTAGGCTTAACCTACGTCCGAGGTCAGCACCTTGCTGGTAGCGACATCTTCGACCTGGGTGGCAAAGCTGGTGTAGTGGGTACGGGGCAAGCTAACTTTGGCGGTGGAATCGGCTTAGGAGCTTTGGAAGACAATCGCTTCTCAACTGACTCCTTCGGTGCTTCAGCCGCCTTCCGCCTGAGCAACAGTATCTCTCTGAGCGCTTTTGGTTCGTACACGAAAGTCAACGGTACTACCGATGGCAATCAAGATTTAGAAGGTGATATTTGGAGCTTTGGCGGTGGAGTTGCCTTCCCCAACTTGGGCAAACAAGGAAACTTGTTAGGCATCTTTGCTGGAGTCGAACCAACTCTAACAGGTTTAAGAGTTGGCGGTGCTAACGCTATTGGTGGTAGCGCTCGTCCTGATGGCAACAATCGGGCAGACGATTACGCCGTTCACATCGAAGGTTTCTACAAGTATCAGCTAACCGATAACATCTCCATCACTCCTGGTGTGATCTGGCTGCTGAATCCAGGTCAAGATGCTTCTAGTGACGATGCCATCATCGGTACTTTGAGAACCACCTTCACGTTCTAGATCTAAAAAATCTGTTACCTGGTTTAGTTACTAGGTAAAATGCCCTCGCCCCGCCTTTGGCACCCCTCTCCCAAACTTGGGAGAAGGGTTTGGGGAGAGGGTTTTTAATTTTGAGATGTTGCTGCAAATGACACAAACTACAGACAACGATCCGCGATTGGATCGGATCGAGCAGAAGTTAGATAAAGAGATCGATCCACGAATGTAGGTTGGGTAGAGCGATAGCGAAACCCAACATTCCTGGGGTGTTGGGTTTCTGCGCCTACAACCCAACCTACAATCAATTTTATTATGGGTGATTAACCGGATTCGATATGACTTCTTGCCAAAAAGCTCTTCAGCAGTGCTTCGCCATTTCTCCACACCAAAAGTAAGTTATTTGTCCTCTCAAGGCGATCTTTCTGATTCGAGTTGATGCGGTGGCTGCTTAATTTGAAGGCGAGTCCGGCGCTGACACCGAAGATCGGTATCTATCCTAGCAATGAGTTCATCTAGCGCTAAAGTCACCAGTTCAAGCTGTCGGCTACTTTTGCGCAACTGTTCGACGGTGAGCTTAATCTTCTCTGGGTTAGCAATTATTTTGGGCTGACTCATAATAGGTTAAAGTCTCTTTGGGCTTCTCGAACGCTTGCGGCTGAGGCATCGCGGGCAATTTGTGCTTGTTCGATCGTCTGGTACAGTAAATCTAGCACATCTACTGGAGCAGTCGGTTGATATTCGGCAATTCTTGGTAAGAGTGATGCCAGACGAGAGTAGGGACCCACTAAACGTTCCCTAATATTCTGAAGTTGCTCTAATACAGAAAGTGTTACCTCTGTCTCGCCGAATTGTTCAAAGATCGTCGATTCTGTTGCTGCTGCCTCATCAATGCCTTCTATTAACTGTCTTTGTAAAGTGAAGATTGTGGTTAGAGTTTCATTTGGTAGCTTTGCCATTGCGTTTGGTTTCCCAAGACAACCGCCTCACAGAATACTATGAGAGTGCGGCGATCGCGTACACAATTAAACTAGATTCGGGATGCGACGATCGGAACAACCTCAGCTTAAAATTAATTTTTGTAAAGGGGATGACACGAGAAAATAAATAGGCTATAATAACATCGTGTGAGGAGCGAACCAGAAGCAGGGAACCGAGACGAAACACGGCCAGTCGTCGGTTCCCTTTCTGATTTTCAAAGGGAATTCCTCAAAGCAATTTACGATTACCAATAAATGCCTCCGGCACGCTGTGCGTATAGCCCTAGCACGCATGGCTGCGCTCGCGCATAAGTAATTGGGGACTTGAAGCCCACTAACGATTTAATAAAAAGGTTTCGATCGCCGTAGCGGCACCATCTTCTTCGACTGAGGGAGCGATCCATTGAGCGATCGCCTTAATATCTGCGGGGGCATCTCCCATCGCTACACCCACCCCGGCATACTCCAGCATTTCTAAATCGTTAAAATTATCACCCACGGCCATGACGTTGGCCGCTTGCAGTCCCAGGACTTCTTCGGCTAGATAGCGAACTGCCGTTCCCTTATTAACTAGGGGATTAGTCGCTTCCAAGAAAGTGGGGACAGAAGTAGTGAGATAAAGTTCGCTACTGCTGTAGCGCGATCGCAACTCTGCTAGCAACTTGCTTATTAAACTCGGATCGTTGCTCATAGCTAAAACTTTGGTCAGGTAAGGTTCTCTTCCGCCATCTGCTATTAGTAATTGCCTGAGATCCCCAACTGGAGTCGGTTCGACCCCCGATCTGGCGGCATATTCTTGGGTTTCTAAGGTCAATTGGCGCACGTAGAGGCGATCGTTGAGATAGAAGTGAACGGTAATTAAAGGCAGCAGTTCTGGTTGCTCGAAATAATCTAGTAATTGCCCAGCTATCGAGTTAGGAACTGGCAAGTGGCGGTGAATTTGTTGGGTTGCCGGATCTTGTATCCAAGCTCCTTGATAAGCCAGAATCGGTAAATCGGCACCGATGGCGCGATGAAAGCGCAAAGCCGAGCGGTACATTCTACCAGTAGCGATCGCGACTTGAATACCCCGCAATCGAGCCGCTTTTATCGCTTGCTTGACGGGCAATCGAACATCATTAGATAAACCCGCGATCGTGCCATCGATATCTAGCACGAGTAACTTAATGTCTGAGGATGCAGCGATTAGTTGTGGGTTGGGAATCTTAGTTTGGGGGTCGATTTGCCGATCTTGGCTGCTACCGATAGGGGAGATCGAATCCAATTGCATACCAAAGGCTTCCTGCATAATTGCTCTATTGAGGTTTCCCAGTAAGAGATTAGCAGGGTTAGTTATCTCAATTAGTGTTTTGTCGGCAACATTTCCTGATTTTTTATCAAAAATCTCTCGATACTACAGAGAAAGATCAATAAGCCACTCTAGCAAAGAAAGCGATCGCAATACCGAGAATCGAGCCGACAATCACCTGCATGGGAGTGTGTCCCAGTAGTTCTTTGAGTCGATCTTCGTTGAAGTTGGGATTTTCTTGAAACATCTCATCAATAATTTGGTTGAGGAGGCGGGCTTGCTTTCCCGCTGCTTGACGAACTCCAGCCGCATCGTACATCACAATGACGGCAAAGATGGTTGCCAGAGCAAAATTTGGACTTCCCCAACCCATCGTTTGCCCGACTCCTGTAGCTAAAGCCGTCACCAAGGCTGAATGGGCGCTGGGCATCCCCCCAGTTCTGACTAAAACTCGAACATCAACTTTGCGATGAATTATCAATTCCACAACAATCTTTAATATCTGAGCTAATACACAAGCAAATAGTGCTACTAGCAGCACCTGATTGTTGAGAATATCGCTAAAGTCTTGCATTATCTGGTTAGTAATTGGTCAATGGTCAATAGTCAATAACTAATAGTCAACGGTCAGTAACTAACAACTGACGACTGACAACTAACAACTAACAACTAACTAATGAGTGCGGTTAGTAATGAAGTCTGCTAGGGCTGACAGGGGTATAGCTGCTTCTTTGAACGCTGCCAGTTCTGCCTTGGCATCGTCAACTAGTTTCTTCGCTTGGGCTTTTGATTCTTCTAATCCCCAAATGCTGGGAAAAGTAGCTTTTTGAGCTTGTAAGTCTTTGCCTGCCGTCTTTCCCAGTTCTTCTTGAGTGGCAGTAACGTCCAAAATATCATCGATAATCTGAAACGCTAAGCCAATATTTTGGGCATAGCGAGAAAGCTTTTGTAATTCGGCTGTTCCCGCTCCGGCTAAAATTGCCCCGCAAACTACGCAGGCTTCCAGCAAGGCCCCAGTTTTATGGGTGTGAATGAAGTTGAGTGTTTCTAGAGAAATATCTGGTTTCCCTTCAGATTCTAGATCTACGACTTGTCCGCCCACTAGTCCCGCCGCCCCGACAGCGCCACCCAAGCGAACGATTACCTGCAAAACGCGATCGGCTGGAACGCCCTGAGTTTCTAGGGCCACGCATTCAAACGCACGAGCTAACAGCCCATCCCCAGCTAAAATCGCAATATCTTCTCCGTAAACTTTGTGATTTGTCAGTTTACCGCGACGGTAATCGTCATTATCCATCGCTGGCAGGTCGTCGTGAATTAACGACATGGTGTGGATGGCTTCTAAAGCACAAGCGGTAGGCATGGCCGCATCTATTGTCCCTCCAGCCAGTTCGCAAGTAGCCAAACACAGGATCGGACGCAAGCGTTTACCGCCAGCCAGCAAGGAGTAGCGCATGGCTTCGTAAATCTTTTCTGGGTATGCCACTGGCAAAGAGCGATCCAACGCAGCTTCTACCAAAGCCTTGCGTTCGGCTAGATAGCTCGATAGATTAAACTGGGCTGTTTGTAGTTCTGTGCGCTCTCGATCCTTGGTACTGGTCATAAACAACTCAAATTGATAAGCGATTATAAATAAGAAGTTCAGAAGTTCAGGAGTTCAGGAGTTCAGGAGTTTAGAAGTGTTGAGTGTAAAGTTAATAATTCTCCCCATCTCCCCATCTCCCCATCTCCCCCTCTCCCCTCTGCTATTTTACGGGTGTTTGGTGACGCTTTGATGCCGTTGGGCGTAGCTTGATACAGTATTTTGCAACAACATGGCTACGGTCATCGGTCCGACACCGCCGGGTACGGGAGTGATAAATGCTGCTGTAGCCGCGACCGATTCAAAGTCAATATCTCCGACTAAACGACTTTTGCCAGTCTCGTCGGTAACGCGATTGATGCCCACGTCTACTACCACTGCTTGGGGTTTGACCATCTCGGCAGTAATCAATTTCGGACGACCGACAGCGGTAATCAGTACGTCAGCGCTGCGGGTAATTGCTGGCAAGTCGGGCGATCGCGAGTGGGCTATAGTGACTGTGGCATTAGCTTCTAGGAGCATCAGCGCTAAGGGTTTGCCTACCAAAATACTGCGTCCTACTACTACCGCGCGTTTACCTTGCAAGTCGATTTTATATGCCTCTAGCAGGCGCATAACTCCCGCTGGGGTGCAGCTTCGCAAACCTGCCTCTCCCCGCACCAAATGTCCGAGGTTGAGCGGATGCAAGCCATCGACATCTTTATCGGGAGCAATTTGGTACAGCAGCGATACTGAATCTAAATGTTCCGGTAGGGGTAACTGTAATAAAATCCCATCAACTCGATCGTCTAGGTTGAGGGTATGAATTAATTGTTCTAGTTCCGATTGGGTAGTGTTGGTAGGTAAATGCTGCCCGAACGAGTTCATTCCCACCTGTTGGCACGATCGCTCTTTATTGCGAACGTAAGCGGCGCTAGCGGGATTATCCCCTACCATGACTACTGCCAGTCCCGGCGGACGACCGATCGATCCTTGCCATTGCTGAATCTGCTGTTGCAGTTCGCTCTGAATTCGTTGAGCTAAGGCTTTACCATCTAAGATGTTCGCGGTTGAAGATTCCATGGTCAAGAAAAAACACAGCAAGTATGGGCGCAACACTTTGCGCCCATACAAAATGGTACATTAACCTCAGTTCGGATTCAGGCTGTTTTGGTAGTCTTTGTTTTATCGCCCAAATGCTAAGTGCAAGGCGCAGCCTGTCCGGAGGACATAGCCATGCCGCAGGCTATACGCCCCTACTCCTGACTCCTGACTTCGTTAAGCCTGCCCTCGTTTTGATAATCGATCGGATACTTTACTAGCAGGTTGCAAGAGTTCGCTGTAAAGTTGGCTCAACTGCAAGGCGACTCCATCCCAACTAAACTTTTCTTCTACCCGCGCCCTGGCATTTTGCCCTAATAAATCGCGCCATTGTGAGTCGCCTATAATTCGATCGATCGCTTCTCCAAAAGCAATTTCCTTCTTCGGCGGACATAGCAAGCCAGTTTTTTCGGGGATGACGGTAAACTGCAACCCGCCAACATCGCTAGCCACGACCGGGGTATTACTCGCCATGGCTTCAATTGCCACTAAGCCAAAGGGTTCGTAATGACTGGGAACGACGCAAACGTCGGCAGCGGCGTAATAAAGCGGCAAGTCTTCGTCAGAAATCCGCCCTGGAAAGGTAGTTATTTCTGTCATGCCTAGTTCGTCAACAATTCCTTCAATGCGATCGCGTTCTAAGCCATCGCTTTCACCGGGACGACTGCCGCCGCCGATAATTAATTTTAAATCGGCCTGCCCGCGCAATTGGGAACGGCTCACGGCGCGGACTAGAGTTTCAATTCCCTTGCGTCGATCGAAGCGCCCGATATAGAAAACTACTTTACTTCCAGCATCGATTCCCAGTTTTTCTCTAGCAGCTTCCTGGCTGACTTGACCGAAGCGGCTAATATCCGTACCGCAGGGAATAATATCGATATTGCCTTTGAGAGAAACGAGCGATCGCATATGCTCTTTTTCTTGGGGACTGGTTGCTACTACTCGATCTGCCGTCTCCAAGAGTAATTTTTCAGTTTCTAAGCGCTTGGTAGCAATTAAAGGAATGGTAGTGACTGACTTATACTTAACTGCGCCTAGAGAGTGGTAGGTGTGAACTTGCTTCACCTTTTGAATTTGTTTGAGTTGCATCCCCACCCAGGACGATAGCCAATAGTTGGTGTGGACTAAAGGATATTTAAGATCTGATTCTTTCTGAAACTTTAAAAATTCGGCCACAAATTCGGGCAAGTATTCAAATAAGCTATCTCTAGGAATAAATTCTTCTGGACCAGCAGTTAGACGAATAGTTCGACAGTTAGGGCTATGCTCGACAATAGTAGGGTCGCTAGCACTAACTTTGCGAGTAAACATATCTACTCGCCAACCTTGTTGGGCTAGCGCCTCGCCTACATGACGCACGTAAACGTTTTGTCCGCCAGCTTCTTCTTTACCAATTTCAATGGCAGGATCGCCGTGGACGGAAATCAGTGCTATGTGCTGCAACTTGCTATCAGCCATACTTTTTCTGGTTTTTGAATCGATTTGTCCCAGGGGGATAGGAATTATATTGTTATTCCCAATGAAACCCTGATTTTTTTTGATATTTTTAATTTATTTGAGTTTACCAGATTTTAGTTCTATCAAGGGAGCGAACAATCTCAGCTTTTAACTATATCTAGAGAGTTAAAAAGTTGTTAGTTAAAATTAGCATCGTCGATAGGAAGAGCGCACGCTAATTGAAGGACTAGATTGATGGCGATCGCTTAACTATGCTATATTTAGAATTCATCGCCTGGAGAGGTGGCTGAGCGGTTGAAAGCGGCGGATTGCTAATCCGTTATAGGCACGGTAACGACCTATCGAGGGTTCGAATCCCTCCTTCTCCGTTTTTAAAGGAGTTCAGAAGTTCAGAAGTTCAGAATTCTCCTCTGCGTCCCCTTGTCTTCCTTGTCCTCCTTGTCTCCCCCTACCTAGCTCGATCGCGTAGTTCTGGATCTGTAAACCTCATACATCAAAAGGCTTCCAGCTATAGCCAAATTAAGAGAATCGACGGCTCCTACCATGGGAATCCGCACGAGATGCTGGCACAAGGAACGCTGTTGCTGGGTCAGACCTTGGCGCTCTTCACCCAGACAAAGCAGAGTAGAGCGGGGATAAGCAAACTGATGTAAGTCAGCAATCCCATCTGGTGAGGCCCCAATTGCTGCATAACCATGAAGGTTTATCCACCGACGGAGGGCAGAAAAATTGGTGCGGGCAAACTGTTGGTGAAAGATCGAACCCATAGAGGCGCGAACGACATCGGGATCGAATGGATCTATGCTTTCGCCGATGAAAATGAACCCAGCACCGCCGACGGCTTCAGACGTGCGAATCAAAGTTCCCAAATTTCCTGACGAACGAACGGTTTCCAGTGCCACCCAAAACAAACCGACTGCTGGCGAGATATCGGGCAAGCGCTGCCAGCGCTGGCGGAGTATCGCTCCGATCCCAGAGGCTCGTTCGGTTTGAGAAATCTGCCGAAACTGTTCGGGGGTAATGCCGAAAGTGGGAACGCCGTCGCGACGAAGTTGCCGCACTAATTTTCGCGCTGGGGGTACTGTCAGCAATTTCTCGCTAAAAGTAATGGCTGCGATCTCAAAACCATTGTCAACCACTTTGAGAAAGTTGCGCACGCCTTCGATGTAGAACAATTGGTTGGCATCGCGATAGGAGCGATCGCTCTGAAGTCTTTTGACCTGGGCTAAAGTAGCTTCAACACTTAGCCGTTGATGGCCGGAATTCTTAACACCAGCCATCCTCCTTTAATTGGGTGAAAGTTTGAATCGACATTTAACGCTGCGGAAACGATTCTAGAAAAGTCAATCGTAGCACGCGATCGATTTAGGGGCAAAGGGGAGGGCGAGAGGGCGAGAGAGAGGAGCAGAGGGGAAAATTAACAACTGACAACTGACAACTCAACACTCCACACTCAACACTCCACACTTCTTCAACTGTGAATTCTCGGTTCTGGGTGAAGAGCGCTCAGCAATTCGCTTTCTGCTATAGCAAGTGTTTCTAATCGCTCTGCTACTGTTGTTGGCTCGAAATAAGTCCGGGCCAGGGACCAATAAGTGCCGTAATGTCGAGCTTCTGAAGCCATCAGGCGGCGATAAAAACTGGCTAACTGAGGATCTGGTAAGTGCGCAGCCAGCAACCCCAAACGTTCGTGACTGCGAGCCTCTATGAGTCCGCACGCCAATAATGAATCTAATAAACGTTCGGGTTCGTGAGGGCGAATTTGCGCCTTTAAACCTGCACCATAGGGAGGAGCCGATAGCGGGCCGAGGGGGATACCCCGTGCTTCTAAAATTTGATTTACCTGCTCGAAATGCTCTAGCTCTTCGCGAGCAATCGCAGTCAGTTTTCTGACTAACTCGGTGTTAGATGGGTAGCGAAAGAGCAAATTTAAAGCTACTCCAGCGGCTTTGCGCTCGCAGTGAGAATGGTCGAGTAAAATAACGTCGAGATTGGCTAGGGCTTGCTCGACCCAAGCTTGGCTGCTAGGCTGCTTGAGGATGCCGATCGCAGAAACCATTACTCCAGCCTCAATCTGTTCGAGAACCCGATCGCAGTAAAATTTGTCATGATGAAAGGGGCAATATTTATATAGAAAAGTGTAATTTAGCAGACATTAGTTCTTTCCCTACCAGTATAATGAACCCAAAATCTCCCCGTTGTATCGCGATCGGCGACGTTCACGGTCACTACGACGGTCTGATGACACTATTAGAAACGATCGCCCCGACTTCAGAAGATCGGGTTTATTTTTTAGGGGATTTGATCGATCGCGGCCCTGAAAGCGCCCGCGTAGTCAAATTCGTCAAGGAAAGTCCCTATACTTGCTTGTTGGGCAATCACGAGCAAATGTTACTCGATACGATCGGCGATGGAGAAATTTCTGGGGCGGCGCTGCAAGGATGGCTCTACAGCGGGGGAGATGCAACTCTAGAAAGCTATGGCGATGAAGGAATTCCTCCAGAAGATATCGAATGGTTTGCCAGTCTACCGCTTTACTTAGATTTGGGTAATATTTGGTTAGTACACGCTGGAGTTAAACCCACGCTTCCAATTGAGGAGCAAACCAGCCACGAATTTTGTTGGATTAGGGAAGAATTTCACCGGATGCGCCAACCCTACTTTCCAGATAAGCTGATTGTTTCCGGTCATACTATTACTTTTACTCTACCTGGGGTTTCCCCCGGTCAACTGGCTCAAGGAAATGGTTGGATCGATATTGAAACCGGAGCGTATCACCCCAAAAGCGGCTGGTTAACTGGCATAGATCTGACCAATGCCATCGTTTATCAAGTTAACGTCCACCGCCGCCGCGTTCGTCAGTTACCGTTTGAAGAAGCCACAGTGCAGGTCGATCCCTTCCAGATCCGCCGCCGTTAGCCGTAGGTTGGGTATAGCTCTGCGAAACCCAACGAACCCAAACCCAATACCTCATATAGCGAGTCTAAATCATTGGCGAACAATCTTGTATAGTAGGCTTCCAGCCTGCCCAGTGGGACAGCCGGGACGGCTATCCCACAAGTCATTTAGGATGGCTATATTAGCTTTTCACGATCGCCCCAAAATCTGCTAGCACCCGTGCGTGATTGCGCAATAATCCCAGCAAATTTAACCGATTGCGTTTGATTTCGGTATTAGCATCCATGACTAACACGCTTTCGGGACCGTCGAAAAAGTTACTAACTACAGGGGCAATTTGACTCAAAGCTTCTACCAACAATTGGTAATTCCTGTCAGCTTGAGACGCTTGCGTTTGCGGGACTATCTGGACTAAAGCTTCATAAAAAGCTTTTTCTGACGATTTTTGAAATAGTTTTGAATTAATGACAGTTTCAGGATTTAATTGTTGTAAATCTAGCTCTCCTTGTACCGATAACCGAGTGGAACGATTGACGGTTTCATAAATTTCATCTAGCTTGCTATTATCGCGAATTGACTGTAAGAATAGAGCGCGATCGCGGACATCTAGTAAATCTTTTAAGGCGCGATCGGCATATTCTGGATCGTTTTCTCCCAAAACTGCATTCACCAAGTCGTAGTCTATGCCCCGTTCTTCTTGGAGTAAGGTGCGGATTCTTTGTAAGAAAAAGTCGCACAATTGCGAAGATAACTTTTTTGACGTATTTTTCGAGTATTCCTTGACAAAATTAGCAGCTATTTCCTCGATTAGCTGTCGTAAATCGATCGCTAAATTTGCCGACCAAACAATATTAACGATCGCATTAGCAGCCCGCCGCAGAGCAAACGGATCGGACGAGCCTGTAGGCAACATTCCCAAGCCAAAAATGCTAGTTAGGGTGTCGAGGCGATCGGCTATTCCTACTACCTGACCGACAAGAGATTGGGGTAAAATATCGCCCGCTCCTCGCGGTAAATAGTGTTCAAAAATTGCCGTCGCTACTTCCGGAGGCTCGTCGCTAGCTAAGGCATACTTTTGTCCGATCGCTCCCTGCAATTCGGGAAATTCTCCTACCATTTGGGTAACTAGATCGGCTTTGCACAACCAAGCCGCTCGTTGAATCTGCTGGCGCTCGTTTTTACTTAACTTGAGTTGGGCAGCGATCGCTTCGGCAATTTTGACGATGCGTTCCACTTTCTGTTTGGCCGAACCCAAATCTTCTTGAAAAGTAACTTTTTCTAGTTGAGGCAAATAGTTTTCTAAAGGTTGGGCTAAATCGGTTTTGTAAAAATATTGACCGTCAGCCAACCGAGCGCGAATTACCCGTTCGTTACCAGTAGCAATAATATCTGATTTTGCTGGATCGCCGTTAGAAATGGTAATGAAATAAGGTAATAGTTCGGTAGCAGCTTCAGTTTTGAAAACTGGAAAGTAGCGTTGATGAGTCACCATCACGGTAGTAATTACTTCGACGGGCAAACTCAAAAACTCAGGTTCAAACTTACCGACAACGGCAGTAGGATATTCGACTAAATTAGTTACTTCCTGTAATAAATCTGTTGGGATAGATGCCCATCCTTTGATTTTTTTAGCTAAGGAATTCACCTGCTTTTTAATTTTAGTTTGCCGTTCGGCTGGATCTACTTCGATATAACCTGCTTGCAACGATTTAACGTAATCTTGGGCAGCAGGAATAGAGACTGGTTCGGGATGCAAAACCCGATGGGCTGGAGAAATGCGATCGCTCTTAATGGTTTCCGAACCGTTGACTAATTCGATCGGCAACACGGCCTCATCTAGCAAAGCTACCAGAGAGCGAATCGGCCTGGAAAACCGCAAATCGCCATCGCCCCAACGCATAAATCGCTTACCTTCTAGGCTAAAAATCCACTGGGGAATTAACTGGGTGAGAATTTCTGCGGTCTGTCGTCCAGCAATGACTTTTTTGACGAAAACAAAATCTCCCTTATCCGTTGGGCGAACCTCTAGAGTAGCGATTTCTACTTCCTGCTTGCGGGCAAATCCCACCGCCGCTGGCGTGGGTTTGCCATCTTTAAACGCCGCTGAAGCTGGAGGGCCTTTAATCTCTTCTTCCCTGTCGGGTTGCCGTTCGGGTAAGCCTTTAATTAGCACTGCCAACCGTCTAGGCGTACCGTAAACCTCGATCGCTTTTGAAGTCAAGGCGTGTTCGTCTAAGGTGCGGGGCAAGCGATCGCGCCACTGAGCGATGGCATCAGCCACAAAACTAGCAGGTAATTCTTCGGTACCGACTTCCAATAAAAAATTAGGCATATAACGACTGTGAAGGGCGTGAACGCTAAAGGCAGATTTTCACAGTTTAGCGCGTGGTGGAAAGACACAGAACAAAAGTGCGTTGGCGTAGCGACGGACACTGGAGTTCCGCCGTGCGACGACGGAACCGCGTCCTCCTGTGCGTAGGCGAAGCTGCCAACATAGACGATTTACTATGCTTCTGCGGCAATCTTTCAAAGTGCTTTACCAGAAAAATTTTGCTCGTGAGGATACAAATTTAATCGCTCTCAGGTAATATGATTACCCCTGGAATTTATAAACTATATCCGCTTGATTGTCTACCGTAGAGTTACTGAATTAATCAAGAGGCAATTCTCGTAATTTCAGTAAAATAACTGATTCGCATCGATCGAGCCTCAATTAATATAGTATTCAGTGATTCTACTGATAGTGAATTTGCGTAAGTTTTCCCAGCAACATTCTAACTGAATGAAGATGTTCTCTCCAAAGTCGTTCATCTCCTAAACTCCCCGCTCTGGAAAACTCTAGATTAGTTGGTTCATTTTTGAGAAAGAAGCTCCTTGATGGTTGTTACTTAGGTGTTAAACTGCTCCCGCTATGCCCAAAAGGTTTAGCGGGAAATTTTTTTTGACAATGCAGGAGTTCAGGAGTTCATAAGTTTCAATACCACATCTAGTTATGATTGGCTACTTTTCCCTAGCAATTGAAACCGCAACTATACAAACTTGCGTCTGCGACGGTTGTGCTGTAGAGACGCAAGATCTCGCGTCTCTACATTTTCGGCTAAACCTGCCCCTACAGGTTTGATGGTTGCTAAATCAGATCTGATATCAAACCTTACGGTTTTACATTCTGAATTTCTGAACTTCTGGACTTCTGAACTTCTGGTTTATACGTTGAAGCTACGTGCAATTCTTTCAGTTGTTTTCCATCGACATTTGAAGGAGCTTCTGTTAGCAAGCAACTTGCTTGTTGCGTCTTCGGAAATGCCATGACATCGCGGATCGATTCTTCTCCAGCTAACAGCATGACGAGCCGATCTAAACCGTAAGCAATTCCACCGTGAGGCGGCGCTCCGTATTCAAAGGCTTCGAGGAAGAAGCCAAATTTGTTGCGAGCCGATTCTGAAGTTAAGCCGATCGCTTCAAATACTTTTTCTTGCACTTCTCGCTGATAGATCCGCAAACTGCCGCCAGCCACTTCATAGCCGTTATAAACTAAGTCGTAGGCTTGCGACCTGGCTGTCTTTAAATCGCCAACGTCGTCGGGATGCGGGGCGGTAAAGGGATTATGGAGGGCATCTAGACGCTTTTCGTCAGCATTCCACTCGAACATGGGAAAATCTGTCACCCACAACAAGCCAAGCTTATCGGGATCGATTAGTCCTAGTTCTTTGCCAATAGCTAGACGCAAGCGATCGAGCGTTTTGTTAACTAGATCCGTAGCACCAGCCCCAAATAGCAACAAATGACCCGGTTTAGCGCCAGTACGCTTCAGGAGTTCTTCTTTTTGAGCTTCGTTCAAGTTATCTTTAATCGCGCCAATAGTATCGATGTCGCCATCATCGCGAATGCGGATGTAAGCTAAACCTTTAGCGCCAGCTTCGGAGGCTTCTTTAAATAAGTCGCCGCCTGGTTTGATTCGGACGTTAGAAATGGCTTTGTTGCCTTCAGGAATGGGGAGAATTTTGACGATGCCGCCAGATGCGATCGCGCCGGAAAATACTTTGAACCCAGAATCTTTGAATAAGTCAGAAACATCGACTAATTCCAAGCCAAAGCGAGTATCTGGTTTATCGCTACCGTAACGAGCCATCGCCTCAGCATAAGTCAGGCGGGGCAGGGGAAGAGGAATTTCAATCCCTTTAATGGTTTTAAAGATGTGAGCGACTAATCCTTCGTTCAATTGCAGAATTTGGTCTTGAGACATGAAGCTCATTTCCATGTCTAATTGCGTAAATTCTGGCTGTCTATCTGCCCGTAAATCTTCATCGCGGAAGCAACGAGCGATCTGATAGTATCTGTCCATGCCCGCCACCATCAGCAATTGCTTAAATAGTTGGGGCGATTGGGGCAAAGCATACCACTCGCCAGGGTTGACGCGGCTGGGAACTAAGTAGTCTCGCGCCCCTTCGGGGGTGGATTTAGTCAAGAGGGGAGTTTCAACTTCAATGAAGTTTTGCTCGTCTTCTAAGTAGCGACGGATGGCTTTGATGACTTGGTGGCGCAGTTGCAAATTAGAACTCAATCGCTCGCGCCGGATATCTAAATACCGATATTTCAGTCGCAAGTCTTCCCGCACGGTTTCGGTTTCTGCCAAAGAGACTTGAAACGGCAATTGTTTGCGTACTTGATTTAGCACCTCGATCGCATCGGCGTAGATTTCCACCTCCCCAGTTGGCAGGCGCGGGTTGAGCGATTCTGAAGGGCGCTGGGTGACTCTGCCAGTAATTTTGACCACGTATTCATTCCGCAACGCCTCGGCTTGAGGGTAAGAAGCGGGCGTGCGCTGCGGATCGCTGACGATTTGGACGATGCCAGTGCGATCGCGCAGATCGACAAAAATCACTCCCCCGTGATCGCGGCGACGATCTACCCAGCCGCACAGGGTAACTGTTTCTCCTAGATGTTCTTTGCGAAGTTCGCCACTATAGTAAGTTCGCATACTGCCTGAAAATAGATTTGGAATACGATCGACTTATCTATGATAGGGCTTAGGGCACGCCTGGAACGATGAATTATGGGGGGCGTTGGCGTAGCGACGGACGCTGGAGTTCCGCCGTGCGACGACGGAACCGCGTCCTCCTGTGCGTAGCACGTATCGCGTTTTTGCTAAGATGACAGGCGATCGAATAGACTATTGACAACTCGTGGAACCAACTGAAGAGCAATACTTAATTATCAATGCTTTAGACACGCTAAAACTTCTCATCCATAGCTTTTATGATGAAGAGGAAGGCATCTGGTACATTGGCACTCCTAGCCCAGTCCTGTCAACTGCTAAACTTTTGCCAAATGGCGATATTGTCCCCATAAATTTCTGAACGACACCATGACTGATTCTACTGAACTAAAAAAACAGCAATATCAACGACTTAATGAAATTTTTGCTATAGCGCGGCAACGCTACCTCGACGACGGCGGCGATCCTCAACAATCGTCGGGCAGTCATAAAGGTAAAGATTACTTGACAGAACAAGAAAAACAAGAAATTCGCTATTTGGGCGATCGGGTTTTCGGGCCAGTCCCGCCCGAATCTCGCTCTAGATCTGAAAAAGTCGGGTAATACCTAAACCGATCGCGGCCAAACTCCACCTACTGCGATTAGACAATTTTATCCACTGCTACTCTAATTCGTTCTATAGCCTCCAGAATATTTTCTAGGGAATTAGCATAAGAAATCCTCAAATAGCCATCGCCAAACTTACCAAAAGCCGTACCGGATAATAAAGCAACTCCGGCTGATTCCATCAGATAATCAGCCAAATCGTCGCTAGAGATCGGCAATTGTTTCACGTTAGGAAACACGTAAAAAGCGCCAGCAGGTTTGAGACAAGTAATACCTTTAATTGTATTGAGTCCATCGACGATCGCATCTCGTCGTTTTTGAAATTGAGCCACCATTTGAGTTACCGAATCTTGAGGCCCTGTCAAGGCTTCCATCCCGGCCATTTGGGTAAACGAACAAGTACAAGAAGTAGAATTGATACTCAATCTACTCATTTGCTCGACAATAGGTTGAGGAGCCACACCATAACCTAACCTCCAACCAGTCATCGCATAAGTTTTAGAATGACCGTCGAGCAAAATCGTTCGCTCTTTCATCCCAGGCAAACTAATAATGCTGTAATGCTCTCCTGCATAGAGAATCCGCGAATAAATTTCGTCAGATAGTATATAAAAATCGTACTGGTTAGCTAAAGTGGCGATCGCCTCTAGATCTTCTGGCTGCAAAAAACCACCTGTAGGATTTTGAGGAGAATTAAGAATTAATAACTTTGTCCGTTCCGAAATTGCCGCCTTAAGATCTTCAATCCGAAAGCGAAAATCGACCTCTTCTCTTAAAGGCAAAGGTACGGCTTTCGCCCCGATAAAATTAATTACTGACTCATAAATAGGAAACCCAGGATTCGGATAGATTACCTCATCACCTTCATTCACCAAGGCTAAAACCGTAAAAAAGATAATCGGTTTGGCCCCAGGAGTAACCACCACTTCATCTGGATCGACTCGAATTCCCCTAGTAGCCGCCACATACTCAGCGATAACTTCTCGGAACTCCTGCAACCCAGCCGCCGGACCGTATCCCGTGTACCCATCTTTCATCGCCCGAAATGCCGCATCGCAAATATTCATCGGGGTGGAAAAATCTGGCTGACCGATTTCCAGATGAATAATATTTCTCCCTTCAGCTTCTAATTTTTTTGCCTTAGCCAAAACATCAAAAGCCGACTCTGTACCCAATCGATTCATGCGTTCTGCAAATAACATAGAGATTACCTAAAGAAACGAACCACAGATGAACACAGATAAACACAGATAAATAATTTGACCTTAAAAGCTTAAGCGAACCTCTGCGTACCTTCGCGCAACCTTTGCGCCCCTCTGCGTTAAAAAAACATCCTTCAACGTGCCGACAACTTAACTGCTACGATCGATCGCGCAAAACCCGACGCATAACTTTATTAGAAGTTGTGCGGGGCAAAGCCTCAACTAGAATCAGATCGTGAATCTTAAACAGCGGGTTGAGGCGTTCTCGGATTGCCGATTGCATCTTTGCCAGTAAGATTTCTCTCTGCATCTCTGCTTCGACCACAGCATAGATTACCAACTGACTCGGCCCGCCGCTGGCAGGAGAAATTGCGATCGCAGCCGTCTCGCCAACTCCCTCAACCGCATTCACCACTCGTTCGATTTCCGCCGCACTGACTTTAATTCCACCTAAGTTCATCGTGTCATCGACCCGACCGAGGGCGCGGTAGTAACCGTTAGGTAAGCGTTCCATGCGATCGCCATGTCGCCGGAGGGGGAGATGGGGAGATGGGGAGATGGGGAGATGGGGAGTGAGGGCGAAGTAGGTTTGATGGTGATCTTGGTTGAGTAATTCGGTAGAAAATCCGATCGATGGGGGAATAATAAACATCTCGCCTTTGTCAGCTAAACGACCTTCTTCGTCCAGGATGACAGCATCTACTCCCAGCGCCAGAGTGGAAAAAGTCGCGGGTGCTGAGGGTTGTACCAGAGTTCCAGTGATATAGCCGCCGCCGATTTCTGTCCCGCCGCAGTATTCGACGATCGGTTTATTTCCAGCTAAAGACATCAGGTAAAGCATATCTTGAGGATTGGAACACTCCCCAGTCGAACTGAAGGCTTTAATCGCACTCCAGTCTAGCCCTGCCATACAACCCGTGGCTTTCCAAGCACTTACCAAACTCGGCACTACGCCTAAAATGTTGACTCTGGCATCCCGGACAAACTGACTGAATTCCTTTTGGGTAGGCGTTCCGTAATAGAGGGCTAAAGTTGCCTGGTTGATGAAGCTAGCATAGATCGACCAAGGGCCCATCATCCAGCCTAAGTTAGTCGGCCAGGCTAATACTTCTTCAGGGTGGATGTCGTGGTGCAAATGTCCGTCTGCGGCACATTTAATCGGCGTGGTTTGCGTCCAAGGAATCGCTTTGGGTTCTCCAGTAGTGCCGGAAGAAAATAAGATATTGGTGCGATCGCTTGGATCGGCTGCAACTGCTTCAAATCGATCGCTGGTGCTAAGAAAATCGTTCCAGGCAAGATCGCCCGATCGCAAATCCACAGCGGCAGCAGTCAAGACGATCGCTTTGGGGGCGTTAGCTTCAACTACCTTGCTATAAAGGGGTAACTGTTTGCCTCCGCGTTCGATATAGTCTTGAGTAAAAATGGCTTTGGCCCCAGAAATCTGCAATCGAGTGGCGATTTCATTAGCAGCAAAACTATCGGCAATAGATACCACTACGCCTCCAGCTTGGACGATTCCCAGGTAGATCGCTACCGATTCGGCCGTCATGGGCATGGCGATCGCGATCGCATCTCCAAATTGGCAACCAGCGGCTAGCAGCCCGTTTGATACCCGATTAGACAGCGATCGCAGTTGTCCGTAAGTCCAGGTAGAAATCGTCCCGCCTTCCGGTTGGTAAACGATCGCGGTTCGATCTGGGGGTGCTTGCCAGCAGCTTTCGACAATATTGAATCGTGCCCCTACCAACCATTGGGGCAACTCCACTCCTCGCTTGAGGTCAACAATTTGGGTGTATGGTTGCCGAAACCGAATCCCCAACCGTTGAATTATGATGTCCCAAAATTCCGATCGATTTTGCACCGACCAATTATGCAATTCTCTATAAGAATCGATCGCCAATTCCCGCATTAAAGCTGCAATATTAGTCGCTTGAATTTGGGCTTGGCTGGGAAACCAGGCTGGCGCGATTCCTTCATTAACTAGCTGGTCTAGCGACAGTGGTTTTGCCATCGCCTTCAGGGGAGTATAGGGTATAGGAGGTAGGGCAACGAGCGAATGGTAATTCAGAATTCATCCCCTACCCTAAAGCGTAACCTAGATAATAAATTTAGAACTTACAATAATCGCAACTATAATAACGGTCGATAATTTAGGCAGAGTTTCTACCTATTTTCCCTGGTGGCTGCTTGCAAGTCCTAAATAGATTGACCACAGCAATTGCCAATTGGCAATTCGTAATTCACAATTGAAAAACTCCATATCCAATCCTGTTTTTAACAAATAATTGGCGATTGGATTTAATTGCAAACTGCGAATTGAAAATTGCGAATTGGAAATATAGTTCATAACGGACAACTTCTGATCAGATCTCGGATGACATTATCTTTTACCATCAACAGCTTAGCGGTTTGCAGTAAAAGCTCTTGCATCTGTTCGCGGTTCATTTGTTCGGCTGATTTTTCCATCAGCCTCATCTGGAATTGCTGTTCTAATGTTAATTCAAACGATGAAGCGTCCATCGCAGACCTCCGGTTAGTTAAGATGAATTAGAAGGACAGCGATGGACTAAGCTGGGCGGGTTCGCCGCTAAAGTATCGCTGGTGGTATATGGATCTACATTGAGGAATAGTCGATTACGCAAAACGTTCACCTCCTGATGTGCTTAATGAATTCGATCTAAACCATGAATAAAAGTCGATCGGATACCAGTAATATAGGTATCGTATCTGTATTATACACAATTTGGCGCTATGCAGCTAAACAAAGGCTACAGGAACACTTACTGCCTCAAGTTTCATTTAGTGCTTGTGACCAAAGACCATTGTAAAGTCATCGATTCCGAGATTTTAGAGCGCTTGCACGAGATTATGGCAGCTACTTGCCAAAAGTGGAGATGCAAGTTAGAAAGTTTTAGCGGCGACGAGAGCCACGTCTATTTACGAATAGACTTTCCACCAGATGTACAATTGAGCAAGTTGGTGAACAGCCTGAAGACGGTTTCTAGTCGGTTAATTCGCAAGGAATTCAAAGCCTGCATCGATAATTTTTGTAAAGATGCCTTTTGGCACGGCACTTACTCCATTGCTTCTTGTGGCGAAATGTCGATCGAAGAATTGAAGAGATACGTCGAGGAATAGAGACGAGCATAGGGCATAGGGCATGGGGCATAGCAATAGCGATTTCCAATTATCATTTACTCTGCTTTTGGTGCTGTTCGCCTACTGCTCAAGATACAATTTTGGGTTTCGCTATCGCCAGGGCTAGGGACTACATTAATTATGGCCGAGCGACCGGATTCGATATGAGATCGGATTAAATGGTTTTGCGATCGTGATTCTTGGCAAAACCCGCCCCTACAAATATTATGGTTGTTTAACCGAATCTGATATCAGGAGTCTAACGCTCGCTATTAACTTTGTTCTGTAAGACTTGCAGAACTACTTGATAGCGCCGTTCGATATCTTTTTTATCTCGTACTTGCAATTCACTCTGGCAGCTATCTTGCTGAATCATTTCGGCATGACGCAGTAAGGCGGCTCGATCTTGCCGATTGCGAGTATAAGTGACAATGGTGGCGATCGCTTCTAACAGCCGAATTATCACAGCTACATGAGTTTTGCCGTATTGACGGATTTGGTTAAAAGCAGCATCGGTAAGTCCGGCAAACGTGAATGGTTCGGCAATGACGCGCAGTTGACCGCGATCGTCGTAGCGGTAGGGAGAGGGAATTTCTCTCAGGGCGAGGTGAGATAATCCAGCACTCAATCGATCGATACACTCAATGGCTGTCGTCGGGTCGTTAATCCCAGGAGAAATGGCACGCAAAGCAATGTCAACCAATTGAACGATCGGAAACTCGACATCCTGTTGCTCGGTGCGTTCCCGGCCAAAGATAAAAGCCTGGTTAATTTGGTCGCAGAGTTTCCGATTGACGCATTCCCCTGGAAAAACCAGCACCAGATCGCTACCCTTGACGACAAACTTGCCCGGTCGAGATTTGAGGTGCAATACCAACTGGCACTTGCTAGCAATCTGGATCAATTCTCGGTCATCAATGGCTTGCAAATAGCCGCTGGTTTTCGCTTTTACCGGACGAGCTTCTAGCTCGAAATTGGCTGGAATTGCTTCAGAATGAAGTCCGGATTTTGACAAACTGCGGCCTATCTCTTCTGGAAACAAGCGATCGATCGCCCGATGTAGATTGTCGCTCGCTTCCATGATGATATGAGAAACCTGAATGATGGTAGAGGCGTGATGGATGAAATAAATCAGTACGCCAATACTGGCAATCGCCAACAGCAAGCCCACTGTAACTGAGATTTGCGGGATAAACCGCTCGTAGTCATCGCCATCGCCGCGAATAGTTCGCAGCACCAGCAAGCAGTAGATGAAGGTACTAATAAATGTCCCCAAGACCATTTGGTTGCCTGTATCCTGCATAAAGTTACGCAGCATCCGAGGACTGTAATTAGAAGCAGCCAATTGAAGCGCCACGATCGTAATTGAAAACGCCGTAGCAGCCACCGAAATAATCGAACCAGCAACAGAGGAAAGCACCTCCCGCGCCCCATCAGTGCCGCCTGTATAAATCCAGCCCCATTTTTCTAGCGGCCCGTAATAACCAGCGCGATCGAGAGCCAGCATGGTAAAAGCCAGTGCGATCGCCATTAGCGCCATCACTGTCGGTAAAAACCAATAGCTAGAGTGGAGAGAGTCCCAAATTTTGCCGATTTTGGGGTTTTTCACGGCTCTTCGCTCTCAGTTCTCTCTGACTCTTGGCTACCATTGTGCTGCGAACGCATCTCGGCCAGCGTGCTGAGAGAATCGCTGATGCGACGAGGTTTGGGGACTTCTCGGCGACCAGCGGGCCATCCTTCTCTTTGACGCGATCGATCTCCATCTGTCTCTTCAGTTTGGTCGTGAAAGAGAATTTGATGGGTAGGATAAGGCAAGTCGATGCCATTTTCGATGTATAGTTTTTGCCAAATAGCAGAAATTACCTTATCGCGCGATCGCAGTTCGTCCATCCGTCGTGGTGGTTTAATCCACCAGCGGGCGCGAATATTAATGCTACTGTCAGCCAGTTCCATCGCCAGCACATCAGGAGCCGGATCTTTCAAGACTTCATCGATACTACCGATGGCTTCGAGCATCAGCCGCTTGGCTTCATCAACATTATCGCCGTAGCCAATCCCGATGTCATACTCCAGTCGGCGGTTTTCGTAGGCAGTATTAACTGTGACCGAATTAGTAAACAGTTCGGAATTGGGAATCACAATCCGGCGACCGTCGTAGGTGCGAATAGTGGTAGCGCGGGTTTCAATATTTTCCACCGTGCCTTCAAAATCTTTAAAAACGATTTGGTCGTCGATCTGGAACGGCTCGGTTAAGAGGATCAAAATTCCAGCAAGGAAATTTTGTAAAATATCTCGGAAGGCAAAACCGATCGCCACACCGCTAATCCCTAGCAATTGAACTAAATCTCCTGCCCTAAAGGTAGGAACAACGATCGATAAGGCCACAAATAACCCAATGAGAATCACTAGTCCCTGAGTCAATCGTCCCAGCACCATGCCTAGATTTCGTGCCTGTCGATGTCTGCGGGTCAGACGTTTGACCGCTAATTTCAGCGATCGCCCGGCAAAAACAAATACAAAGAAAACTACGATCGCTAATACAATATTAGGCAGTAGGACTAAGGAACTATTAATCATTGCCTGAATCTTGTTCCAGACAAGTGATAACTCTGCATTCATCAGATTTTCTCGCCAAACGCTCGTTGCCGATATTACTCAAAAGTAGTTCTAGGAAGAATCTATCTGAGGTAGGTAACAAAAGAAGTCAGAAGTTCAAAAGTTTAGGAAGTGTTAAGTGTGGAGTGTGGAGTGTTGTAGGAAGTGTTAAGTGTGGAGTGTTGAGTGTTGAGTTAAGAAATTCCCCCTTGTCTCCCTTGTCTCCCCATCACCCCATCACCCCATCACCCCATCACCCCATCCCCCCATCTCCCTCTCTCCCCCTCTCCCTATGCACGCTCTTTCAATTCCCACCTGGACGATCCATGTTTCTAGCGTCATTGAGTGGATTGCTGCCATTTGGTTGATTTGGACTTATAGCGAAGTTAGCGGCGATCGCTCTTGGAAAGTCTTATCGATCGCCATGTTACCAGCACTGATTAGTGCGATGTGCGCCTGTACCTGGCACTTTTTTGATAACGCCCCTTCTCTAGAATGGCTGGTGACTTTACAAGCGGCGATGACATTTGTGGGCAATTGTACGCTTTGCGGAGCAGCTTGGTGGATTTGGCGATCGGCCAGGCGAGCAGCTTAGAACTCGATCGACTCTCTATTCTAGTCCATTAGGATCGTCGATTCCTGCTTCTCTAAGCCGTTGTGCTAGTCTTTCTGCTTTTTGTCGTTCCAGTTCTAAAGCCGATTCGGCTTGGGAGGCGCGTTCTTCCGCTTGGGTGACGCGCTGTTCCGCTTGGGAGGCGCGTTGTTCGGCTTGGGAAGCGCGATCGCGTTCTCGTTCTAGCCGTTGCTGGATTTCTATATAAGTAGCAAAGGGTTCGCCATCGGGACGCAAAATCTGCAATTCTTCTCCCGATAGATCGAAGCGAATACCTAAACGAGGACTTACCCAATCGTGCATCTGTTCGATGACATCCAAGCGTTCTGCTACTCGCAGCCAGCCGCTTAAATCGTTTTTATCTGGATCGTAAAGATAGTATTCGTCCACCCCATAGCGATCGTAAAAAACCAATTTTTTGTTCATTTCCGTTTGAGTATTGCCGGGAGAGAGGATTTCAAATACTACCTGCGGCGGTATATGGTTTTCTTCCCACTGTTTATAAGAACCGCGCTCGCCTTTTGGCCTGCCTATAATCACCATCACGTCTGGAGCCTGACGAATTTTTGGATCTCCTTCTACTGGATACCACAGCAGATCTCCAGCAACAAATATATTAGGGTCATTAGCAAACCACCAATCGATATTCTGCTGTACTGTCAAAATCCAACGGAACTGCTTGGTATTGTCTGACATCGGTTGACCGTCGCTATCTGGGTAAATGACATCAGGCTTGAGAGCAGAAGTCAGTTGAGAAACCATAAGCCAGGAAAATTTAAAACTCAATTCTATTGTGGACTGATTTGCCTGCCATGAGGAGGGACAATAAAGTTTGGGTCGCGATCGCGATAGTTTTTTGTTTGCTCTATCGGCTTGACGATGATGTCTAAAGATACGTTGTTTGCTCTATCTCTGTTTCCTTATCTCGGCTTTTTGTGGTTCATCACTCGTTCGGGACGGATGCCTCGTTTAGCCTTAATCGGGTTTTACATGACTTTAGTGTTTGTAGCGGTGACGATTCCGGCAGGGATTTACGCCAAAGTAGCACAAGGTAAAGCTTTAGCAGATGTAGATTGGCTGCACGGTGGGGCAGAATTTTTCTTGACCCTCTCTAATTTGCTGATTGCGATCGGATTCCGGCAAGCGTCGGCGCAGCCTGTTATGGAAGAATGTGTCGGTTCCCAACAAGCTACTAGCGAAGACAATAGAAAAAGGGAAATAAGAGGGAATACTAATATAGTTAATAATGACCCCTAAACTTCTAAACTCCTGCAAGGGCGAAGCATTCTTAACTCAACACTCAACACTTAACACTCCACACTTACAAAGCTTCTGAACTCCTAATTCCATGAGTTATTGTCTCAATCCTAGTTGTCCAAACCCCTTAAATCCTGAAGGGACAAAGTTCTGCATTACTTGCGGCGCTAAACTTTGGCTCAAAGAACGGTATCGAGCCATCAAACCTATAGGACAAGGAGGCTTTGGCAGAACTTTTTTAGCTGTGGATGAGGACAAACCATCGAAACCCGTTTGCGTCATTAAGCAGTTTTACCCGCAGGCCCAAGGTACTAGCACGGTACAAAAGGCAGTCGAGTTATTCAATCAAGAAGCAGTAAGACTAGACGAACTCGGACACCATCCTCAAATTCCCAATCTCTTGGCGCACTTTACCCAAGACGATCGCCAGTATCTAGTTCAAGAGTTTATTGACGGCCCGAACTTAGCGCAAGAATTAGGATCGGTTGGCGCTTTTAGCGAACCCCAGATCGTAGAAGTTTTGAACGATCTGTTACCAGTGTTGGAATTCGTCCACTCAAAACAGGTAATTCATCGAGATATTAAGCCGGAAAATATTATTCGGAGAAAGAGCGATCGCAAACTCGTTCTGGTCGATTTCGGAGCCTCTAAATTTGTCACTTCTACTTCGTTAAACCAACCGGGAACTAGCATCGGTAGTGCGGAATATGTCGCTCCCGAACAAGTAAGGGGGCAAGCAGTTTTTGCCAGCGATATCTATAGTTTGGGCGTTACCTGCATTCATTTATTAACTCAAGTGTCGCCTTTTGAATTATTCGATATTAATGAAAATGTTTGGGTCTGGCGGCATTATTTAAGAGTACCAATTAGTAACACTTTAGGTAAAATTCTCGACAAAATGCTAGATGCCGTCCCAGCTAAGCGGTATCGATCGGCCGATGAAGTTCTCAAAGACCTAAATCCTCGATCGGGCGGTGGAGTAGCAGCACCTCAACCTGTAGCACCAGCATCAGTTAAACCTGCGGTGAATTTGCCACCACAACCGACACCAATTGCTAAAACTCCTCCAACAGCATCTCGCAGTCTAATCGATGACGAATTAGCTGAGGTTTCTTCGCAATTCAATCCTCAGCCAGTTCAAGGTGGAAATCAACCAGTAACGCCTCAAAAAACGCCATCTCCTCAACCTGCTAAATCTAAAAGTCAGATAGATCTAGAGTTAGAACAACTCAAATCCGAGTTTTTAAACCCTCCTCAAAGTTAGCAAGAAAGGCAGAGGGCAGGAGGCAGGAGGCAAGTTAAACACCCATAACAAGATCGATCGTAGGTTGGGTTGAACGCAGTGAAACCCAACACCCGTAGTGCGTTGGGTTTCGCTATCGCTCAACCCAACCTACATTAATTATGGCCGATCGACCGGATTTGATATCAAAATCATCTGCGTTTATCTGCTGTTTATCTGCGTTATATATCCAAACCTTAAATCTTCGCCAGAGGTCGATCGCAACCACGGGCCATCCCTCCGATCGAACGAGGTTTGTGCGAGGATGACAATAAAGCATCCTCTTGGCATCGAACCTTGACTCAATCATCCTCAGAACGTTCTCATCCCCAAGAGCCTCATCTGAACCGCGCTCGTGCTAGCTTGCGGCAAACTTTATCTTGGTATGCTCGCCTGCGGCAACAAAAGCGATCGAATTCAAATTTCCAAGTCTTGGCAGGACTGCGTAACGAACTAGAGGCGCTGGAGAACTCTTTAGAAAAGCTAGAGCAAGGGGCAATTCGGATCGCCGCCTTTGGCTTAGTCAGTCGCGGTAAATCCTCAGTTTTGAATGCTTTACTCGGCCAAAAAATCTTGTCTACAGGCCCTTTGCACGGCGTTACTCAATGGCCGCGTTCTGTCCGGTGGGTTCCAGGAGATAACAGTAAAGTTCAAATCGAGTTGATCGATACCCCAGGATTAGATGAAATTAACGGCCAAGCACGGGCGGAAATGGCTAGGGAAGTGGCACGTCAAGCCGATTTAATTTTGTTCGTGGTAGCTGGCGATATCACCCGTACCGAGTATCAAGCGCTATGCGAGTTGCGGCAAGCTCAAAAGCCGTTGATTTTAGTCTTTAACAAAATCGATTTGTACCCAGAACAAGACCGACAGGCAATTTATCAACAACTGCTAAACTTGGGCGGGCATAACCAAAGCGATCGCCGCTTGCAGCAATTGTTGTCGGCTGATGAGATCGTTATGGTAGCGGCAGAACCAATGCCGCTGGAAGTGCGCGTCGAATGGCCCGACGGGCGCGTTACCTACGAATGGGAAAACCCACCACCTCAAATGGAGGAACTGAGGCAGAAAATCTTTAGTTTGCTCAATCAAGAAGGGCGATCGCTTTTAGCCCTCAATGCCTTGGTACAAGCACGAGAAGCCGAAGCCAGCATTGCCAGTAAAACCCTAGAGTTACGCCAAGCAGAGGCAGACGATTTAATTTGGCGCTATGCCCGTTACAAAGCTTTAGCCGTGGCCCTCAATCCGATCGCGATCTTAGACATTGCTGGGGCCACGATCGCCGATTTGGTACTAATTCGCTCTCTGGCGCGGCTCTACAATCTGCCGATGACGAGTTATGAAGCTAGCAAGTTATTAAAAACAATTCTCTTGAGTGCTGGAGGTTTGCTGTTAGGAGAATTAGGCAGCGGTTTGCTGTTAGGATTTGGCAAGAGTGCGGCGGCGATTTCTGCTGGCGAGAATCCGACTAGCGTTACTGCTTATTTAGGGGCAGCGATCGCTCAAGCTGGCGTGGCTGGTTATGGGGCTTATGCGGTCGGGCAGGCAGCCAAAGTTTATCTAGAACAAGGTTGCACTTGGGGGCAATTAGGCTCGAATACTGTAATTCAAGAAATCCTCGAGCGGGTAGACTCAAATACAATTATTTATCGCCTGCGCCAAGACTTACAGCAACTAAAATGAGGAGTTTAGGAGTGTAGAAGTGTAGGAGTCTAGAATCCTTCTACCTTGTCAGCGGAAATAGTCTCTAGTAAGGTCTTAAGCATGAGGTAAGAAGACGTAGCTCCAGGATCTTGATGTCCCGCGCTTCGTTCTCCTAGATAACTAGCCCGTCCCTTTTTAGCCACTAAAGGAACTGTCTGCTGCATCCCTGTCTCTGCTGCTCCTACAGCTTGTTTTAAGGCATCTACAGTTGTACTTCCTTTGGCGACTAACTCAGCGAACGTATTTGCTGCTGGCGATAGGGCATCTAACATCGTCTTATCGCCAAGATTGGCTCTACCTCGCTGGACTACCCCTGCTACCCCAGCTTGCAGCAAGTCAGCTAACTCGTTAGGGGTGAGTTCTTCTTTTCCCGTTACGGTTGTGGAAGCTCGCAGAAAAAAAGTGCCGTAAAGCGGCCCGCTAGCTCCACCAACGCTAGAAATGAGAGTCATGCTAACTGTTTTCAGAATAGCGCCAAGATCTTGAGTTTCTACCTGCGGTAACTGAGAAACTACTTTTTGAAACCCTCGATCGAGATTAATCCCATGATCGGCATCTCCAATCGCAGCATCTAGCTCGGTCAAATAATCTTTGTTTTGGGCGATCGTCTGAGCTATCGATCGCAACCAGTTTAAAATTTGTTGTTTGGTTACGTTCATTTTATTTACACCGCATATATTACGCGCCCCAACGTAAGGCGGGGGTTTTCACTGGTGCATCCCATAATTGCAGGAGTTCGTCATCTAATTTCAACAGAGTAATCGAGCAACCTTGCATTTCTAGGGAAGTAATATAAGCACCGACTAAGTTGCGGACAATTTGAATGTTTTCCTGAGCGCAGATTTGCGCTAATTTCCGATAGATGATGTATAGCTCGGATAGAGGCGTACCGCCCATGCTGTTGACCAAAGCTAAAACGCGATCGCCTGCTTGCAGTGGAGGATCGGTTATTTCTAACTCCACCCATTCTTCTTTGTCTTCATTCCATTCTCGCAGGGTACGAGTATAGTCACGATCTTCAATAATCGATCGCGCCAGCATTTCTGCTATCTCATCTGCTGAGGCTAAAGGTAATCGTTTGCGACCCGGTTCGCCGTGAATCCCGATGCCAAATTCAATTTCCCGATCTCCTAGCTCGAACATGGGAGAGCCTTTAGCAGGCGGCGTACAGCTTGTTAGTGCCATCCCCATGCTGCGTCCGTTGAGATTGACCCGACGACAGAGATCCGCTAACTGTGGGAGATTGTATCCTCGATCGGCAGCAGCACCGCAAATTTTTTCGGCGAGAATTGTCGTGCCTACGCCCCTGCGTCCTTGGGTATAGAGACTATCTTTGACGGCCACATCGTCGTCAATTAAGATATTTGCCACCTGAATTCCTTCTGAAAGTGCCAGTTCTGCGGCTAATTCAAAGTTCATCACATCGCCGCTGTAGTTTTTGACGATGTTCAGTACGCCCGCACTACTGTTAACCATCTTGGCAGCGGCTAGCATTTGGTCGGGGGTAGGGGAAGTAAATACTTCTCCAGGACAAGCAGCATCGAGCATTCCCATCCCCACAAAACCCCCGTGCATCGGTTCGTGTCCGCTACCGCCACCAGAAACTAAGGCGACTTTATTAGCAATAGGCGCGTCGGCACGATAAATAAAGTTGGGGTCGAAATGAACTTTAATCAGTTCGGGATGAGCCAAAGCCATTCCTTCTAGGCTTTCGCGAACGAAGTCATCGGGGTTGTTAATCAGTTTTTTCATGACGTAATTTTAAGATAGCGATCGCCAACTTATTGACTAAAATTAAGTGCGGGTCTGCGTTGAGCAGAAGTTAGATCGCTAAATCAGAACCTTATTGATTTACTAGTCCTTGCAGTTCATTAATATCGATGTGGATTCCTTGACGCTTCAGATATTGGCTCAAGTTAATCTGGATGAATAAATCTTTGAGTTCTTCAGCAATCTCTAGAGGCGGGTTGCCAGATAATGCTGTTGCGATTAGGCGTTCTGCGGCTCGAAGTTCGCCGCATTCGATCGCTAGAGATGCAGCACTGCGGTGGAGTACAGAACGAGTGGGTTCGGCATCGAGAGTGGTAGCGATTAAAGCCGCAGCTTGGATTTCTCGTTCAAATGCTTGGCGCGTCAATTGTGCGGCCTGTTCTGGAGTACCTTTTAAACGGGCAACGGCTGCGGCTTCGGCTAAATCCATTGCTTGTTGGTGAAGCATTTGAATCTGGCTCATTGGAGTAAGGCTCCTGCGGGGTTATGCTTCGCCCTCACGATCGACATCGGGCGGCTGAACTCTACCACAATGATATACGCTGGCAATCCTTGTGCGTCGGAGGCACGGGTTTGTTTGGTTTTCTGCTTGACTCTGGCGTTGATTTGACTGCGATTGCCTTGACGAATTCCAGAGACTTCTAGGCGGGCCATGCGCTGAAATGGCAGCGTGACGGTTGAATCTTGACTTCCTAACATCATCAAGGTCGCGGTTATATCCCCTAGATAGCTTAGAAAGGGCTTGGGCTGTGAAGTCGTAATGATAAAATGAGATTTCACCTTGCCGTCCAATGAAAACGCTTCGATCGCGCCATCCTGGGAGCGGTGGTAAAAAGTCTTGCGGGGAAGCCAGTTCGATATTGATGTTCAATTCTTGTTTCAGTTTGGCGATCGCTTCACTTTCCCCTCTACTCACACTAGCAATCTTGGCTTTAATTTCAGGGATGGCAGGAGGATTGACGCTTAATTCATCGGTAGGTAGAATCGCAGTCAATTACAACCAGCGACGCACAGAAGCCTTATAGGGCAAGTAGTCCGATAGGAAGTGTGTCTCCAGGTATTGCTCCTCGCGCGGGATGACCAGGAACGACATCAGCACCACCGCTGGCACGAGGGTGACGATCGGCCAAAGACTGTTGACCCAGCAGGCGACTCCAAGCTGGAGCAGCGAGAAAGACAGATAGATGGGATTGCGGCTGTAATGATAGGGCCCCGTCTGCACGATCGCGGTGGTGGGACGATTGCCCGGTACGGGCGTGCCAGCGATCGAAAACGTGCGAACAGCGTAGAGGAACAGAGCGAAGGCGACAAGCACTAGAGTGCCTCCGAGTGGCACGCTTGCAGTGCTAGGCATCAGCCGAACTGGCCAGGCGAAATGCAGCAACAGACCCAGGGCGATCGCGCCCAGGTATACAAAAGGAGGCCGCACGATCCCGATGTTCGCGGCTTCTGGCACCATGCCCGTCTCGGCCTTATCACTGCGATCTTCGCTGGTCATGGGATACCTCCAGGTGTCGCGGCAGCAATACAGTCTGGCGACTCCAGTTTAATTTTACCTTTTCCTTAATTCTCCAAAGCAATACTAGAAACATACTCCCTTACTGCTGTGGCTGAATCGAACTGCAAGATAGCAGAAGCGATCGCCTCAACACGCGCGTTTGCCATATTTCTCGAACTCATTGTACGATCGACAATTCATTCAACTTGTCTTTCAACTCTGGTGACACTAGCAGTGGTTTGTAAGCTTCGCCTTCGTAAGGCTGCCAAACGTATCCCAAACTGAACGATCGAAATGTTGGTGCTGCTCCCATTGTTTGCCAAACCTGTTCGGCTAAAACCAATCCTGGAAAGGTAGGAGTAGGAGACTCTTCAAGTAATTCGCTGTAGGTTCTAAACTCATCTACTTCCACGCCAACCAGTGCATAACGAAAGCTAGGGGCAGATCGCAAACATTGATACAGTAAGATTCCTAATTCCGTCATGAGGTAAGCTGTCTGGGGGGCATCAATTCCAATCTCGCTGATGCCACTCGGACTAACCCGACACCACCAATTCTCTTCGATATCCTGGAAAATCTCTGCATGGTATTGAATCTGGCTGCCATTCGAGAGCCTACAGGAAACGTTGTCAAAATGGCGGGCAAATTGCTCTGCCGTTGCCCGCTCTACTCCACATTCAGCCGATAAGCTAAAGATCCAGGTCATTGTGGTTCTCCTATCAATCGCAGCCAATTATTCAACCCTGTTCCAATCATCTTGGGTATTTGCCAATGCTGCTTCATACTTCTCTAATCGCATGGTAGTTTTTGGCGTAATGCTAACGTGGGTGGCACTGTCTTGGACAGCTTCGAGATCTCCATTCACTTTGCTATCTTCAATTTGCCAAAGGGGATCTCTGCCTGTTCCTCCTAGTGTTACAGGTCTACGGAAAGCTGGCAAACCTTCAATTGAAAGCGAGGTAGACATACCTTTTGTGTTTCTAATTGCTACAGCAACCATCTCACCTGCTGGATTGCGTTCTGTTTCCGATCGCAAATATCCCTGTTCGTCCAACCAACCTCTAGGCATTTGCTCGATATCAAGATCGATGCCAGGTCTGATTCCCAAAAGACGGGCGCTACGACCTAATTTAGGTTTACCATCTTGCTCCACCATGCCTCGGTAATAGAGTTTTGCCATTTATATAACAACTGCGTTGAAGACAACCAGTTACTTTCTATAGCCATATTCTATTAATTATTATTTTTCCAAAGCGATACTAGAAATATACTCTCTTACTGCTGCTGCTGAATCTAACTGCAAGATAGCAGAAGCGATCGCCTCACTTTCTCCTCTACTCACACTAGCAATCTTAGCTTTAATTGCAGGGATAGCAAGAGGATTGACGCTCAATTCATCTACTCCTAAACCCAATAACATCGGCACGGCGGTAGGATCGCTAGCTAATTGACCGCAAACGCTGACTGTAATTCCGGCATTATGAGCCGCGTTAACTGTTTGGCGAATTGTCCTCAATACCGCAGGCTCATAGGCATCTGCTAAAGCTGCCACTTTGGGATTGGTGCGATCGCTTGCCATCATATATTGACTGAGATCGTTAGTACCAATACTGAAAAAATCTACTTCCTTTGCTAACAAGTCAGCCATAGTAACAGCAGCAGGTGTTTCTACCATAATGCCGATCGGAATTCTTCGATCGAATTCAATTTTACTTGTTCTCAATTCTGCTTGCACTTCTAGCACTAGATGTTTGGCTGCTCTGACCTCTATTGCAGATGTCACCATTGGCAACATTAGTTTAATTTTATGTTTTGCAGAAGCTCGCAGGATCGCTCTTAATTGAGTTTTAAACAGATCGGGAAGATCCAAACTTTGACGAATACCGCACCATCCCAAACTAGGATTAGTTTCTGTGGGGAGATCGAGATAGGAAACGGGTTTATCGGCACCAATATCTAGAGTCCGAATAGTTAAAGGACGCTCCCCCATAATGGCAGCGATCTCTTCAATTACTTGTAGTTGTTCTGCCTCTGTTGGTGGAGTCGATCGATCTAAATACAATAACTCAGTTCGCAGCAAACCCACTCCATCCGCACCGCATTCAATCGCGTAGCTAGCGTTATTCAAACTCATAACATTGGCTAGGACGAGTATTTTATATCCATCTAAAGTAATGGCTTCTGCAACAATCGGTTCTTGGCGCTTTATTCGAGCTTGGATTTGTTGGCGTTGTTCGGCACTGGGTTCGACCCAGATTTGACCAGTTGTGCCATCGATCGCTATTTCTGTATTAGCTGGGAGAGCCAATAAATCTTGACCTACCCCAACGATCGTCGGTATCCCAAGTTGACTGGCAATTAAAGCACTATGAGCCGTGGCACTACCGCCAGCGGTACAAATTCCTAAGACTTGACCCGATTTGAGTTGTGCTACTTCCGAAACTCTCAAATCCTTAGCAACAAGAATTACTCCTTGGGGAATATCGATTGACTGGTTGCTCGTTCCCAATAAAAGACGCAGTATTCTCAGTCCGACATCTTCGACATCGGCAGCACGAGCCTGTAAATAAGAGTCTTCCAAAGCTTGATAAGATGTTGCCAGTTCTGCGATCGCGGTTTGCCAAGCGGTGGCAGTGTTTAAAGCGCGATCGAAAATTAGCTGCTGAGTTCGATCGATTAATTCTGGGTCTTTTAAATAGAGTAAATGAGCCTCAAAGATACTTGCAGATTCACCTTTTTCTTGCCTAACGAGTTCTTCTAGTTCTTCGATCCCGCGAGCGATCGCTTGTTGGAGTTGATGCCATTCTGCGTCGGGATTGTCTGCTGTTTCGGCGACAACTTCAGGGATAGCGGGTAGATAGAAAAAGACAGGTGCGATCGCGATTCCAGGCGCGGCAGGAATACCTTTTAGGGCAGAGGAAGAAGTAGGGGGAGATAGAAGAGTAGGGGAAGTAGTAGTCGATTCGCCAAATCCTTCTTCCACGAGCTTCTGTAAAGCTTCTATTGCTTCAACCGCATCTTTTCCGGTTGCGGTCACATCGATCTGATGTCCTTGACGCACTCCCAAAAGCATGACTTGATTGATACTTTTGGCACTAACTATTTGGCTTTTAGTAGTTAGATTTCGCAGGCTAATTTCTGCTTGAAAACCCGATGCAGTTGCGACCAATTTAGCTGCGGGTCGAGCGTGAAGTCCGTGACGATTAATAATGGTAAGCTGAATTTGTCGATCGGGAGTTGCGTTAGGAGTCTCGTCTGCTCGCTCGTTTTCTTCTCCTAATGAAGTGTCCTCACCCGTTAACTGAGATCTCTTGGCACTTAGAGAAGCTCTAGCTGATGCCATAACTCGTTCTAAGGACGCACCCGATGCGGCTTCTACTACAGCAGCGATCGTACCTTCTACTAAAGGAGCTTCGCACAATCTGACATTTTTTTGCTCCTCCTCTGTCAGAAATTCTAAAGCCATTTCTGCACTCAAAATAGCACTCCCTAAATCCATCAAAACAATTACTCCAGCCGGATTGCTGACAGATTCAATCGCAGCTTGAATTTGGATGGGATCGGTGCCCAAGGGATTTTCTAGGTCATCTATTCCCGCCGCGATCGCTATAGGAACCTCGGTTTGAATCATTTGTTGGGCTAATTCTTTGACCCCTGCTGCTAGCTTGGCACTGTGGGAAACAATTACAATCCCAACCATATTTATCTCCCGATTTACTCGCTCGATTTCTCGTATTAACACAAGTTGCTAGTTACGAGCTTATGCCTTTCGATCCCCCTAAATCCCCCTTAAAAAGGGGGACTTTGACTCCGATTCCTCTCTTCTCAAGGGGGGCTAGGGGAGATCGAACCATCAATATTTGTAACTAGCAACTATTGAAGATGTTCGTATTTTGGCTCGATCGCCCCTCTTTACTCTTTCACTTAATTTCCGGGTGGGCGGCGACAGCGGGTGGTGGAGTTCCCATTTGGTTAATTGCTCCGATCGCTTGATACAATCGACCAAAATCTCTTTGATTGAAGTGCAGGACTAATCGCGGTAATTGTTCGGTTTCATCGCCAATTTCTTCGGGAAATGCTTGAGCTTTTTCAATTTTTCCTTTAGTTAAAATATCGCTAAAATCAGCATTTAGTTTTTCGACATTACTATCTGATAATTCTGAGTTCAAACGAATGACGAATTTTTCTTTGACGTAACGGCTAGAATGATAGACTTTATAGAAACGATTAATAGTTTCGTAAGCCACCTCTAAGTTATCTGTAATTGTATACAAACTAGTATCGTCCGGACTGATTAAACCCGGTTCCAGTAAGTGCTTGCGGATATAAGCATCCCAGTCTTGCCAGTAACTACCGCCAGGGCGATCGATCAAAATCATCGGTACCGGACCGTATCTACCCGTTTGACAAAGCGTGAGGCATTCCATGGCTTCGTCTTGAGTGCCAAAACCCCCAGGAAACAAGGCGATCGCATCGCTTTCTCGCAACATAAACAACTTGCGGGTGAAGAAATACTTGAAATCGAGCAGTTTATCGTTGCCAGCAATAAATGAATTAGCTCCTTGTTCGTAAGGTAAGTTGATATTCAAACCAAAAGATTTCTCAGTGCCAGCCCCCTGGTTTCCGGCCTCCATGATCCCGCCTCCAGCCCCCGTCATCACCATAAAACCTCGATCGACCACGTGACGGGCAAATTCCATGGCCAAGCGATACTCTGGGGTATCTGAGGCAATTCGAGCCGAACCAAAAATCGTGATTTTGCGGACGTGTTTGTAGGGATAAAATGTCGTAAATCCCTGCTCTAAATCTTGTAAAGCGGCACTCAAAATCTTCCAATCTAACCGATCGATTTCTTCCCCTGCCAGCCTGACGATCGTGGCTAGTGCCTGTTGAATTAATTTGCCATATTTTAACCTGGGCAGTTGAGCTACTAATTCTGCTAGCTCGTCAGGTAGGGATTCTAGGTTATGGGCAGGGAAAGAAGAAGCCATGCAAACTAAACGTACTGATAATTAATAATTATATCGCGGGAAAAAGCAGTTAAGGGAAACGGTCGCTCGGTTGAATACGAGGTGATTAACAAGTCATAAGAAGGATGAGTACCATGCTGAGGTTAACGAAGCGTTAAAATTTAATTCTATGGCTCTAAAATTTTGACCAAAATCCGCATCAGGCTTTCTAGATCGTCTGGAACCCGGTAAAGGCTACAGGGCAAACGCATCTAAATTTCAAGGTTCAATTAGTGCGCTCGTCAGAGACAATAGGTGCGACCTGCGTGTGAGCCAACAGATGAAACTCAAGCCGAAAAATAAGCTAATTGAGCATTTTAGTCAGATTGAAGACCCTCGAATGGAGCGTACCAAGCGCCACAAGCTGATAGATATTCTGACAATTGCGATTTTAGCGGTAATTTGTGAGGCAGAGGTGATTGCCATCGATAGCAAGACGTTACGTCAGTCCTACGATTCTGGCGATAGCAAAGCCGCGATTCACTCCTGTCAATGCTTGGGCAACGGCCAACCGTTTGGTGCTGGGACAATGTAAAGTCGAGGAAAAGTCGAATGAAATCACGGCGATTCCCCAGTTAATCAAAATGCTGGAAATCGCTGGCTGTATCGTCACCATTGATGCGATGGGCTGAAGCAAGCAGATCGCTCGGTTGATTGTGGAACGTGAGGACGCAACATTTTAAGCGATTTACCAGAATGACACCCAGGTTCGCTAACACCATAAGAAATCGCGATCGAGCGTTTCTGAAACAGGTTCGCCCTTCATTATAAGAATCTGACAAACTGCCCTAAGAATCTGAAAGAAACCGAGCATTAGAACTGGCTACACTCCAGACAGGTAGGAATAGGAAAAGGACTTAGACATAATGAGAAAGCAACTGATTAACCCACCACAACGCTTGAATGGGGGGGGTGCGATCGTATGATGTTGCTGTTCGAGTTTGATAACGCATATGGAGCCTGTTCAGAGCTTGTCACATTCGCGAGTTTAAAGAAACGATAGTTCACCCGTTGAGTCGATTTGAACGCGCTAACCTAGAAAGGAATTGAGACAAATCAATCTGTTGAGTTCTAAAAACAAAGCTTATGACCAGCACCCTGATTAGCTCGCTCGAACTCAGCCAACGGCTAATTCTGAATCACGAGCGGAAAACGTTGGTGTTATCCAATCGGCAAATGGACTGGAATGGCATCCTGGTCGAGCAATATCAAGTTCTTTCAACTTCAGGTGAGTCTGTCCTTCCTGCCCTCTCAGATCATTGGCTCACCTTATCGATCGGACCCTCTTCTCATTTGCTCCAGAAGAGTGACGATCGCCGCCATGAATCAATCTTTCAAAAGGGCGACAGCATCCTGGTTCCGGCTGGACAAGCGACCTCCTGGCAGCGACGCGAAGGTCCCTGCTGTGCGCTGTTCATCTACTTAAAACCGGAGTTAATCGGGCAAACTGCCGAAGCATCCGAAATCGATCCGTATCGGTTCACCCTGATGAACTGTTACGGTCAGCAAGATTTGCAGCTTTATCAGATCGGGATGCTGCTTCTGGCTGAGATGCAATCCGGTGGCATCATGGGGCGATTATATGCCGAATCTTTAACTCAGGCACTCATCATTCATCTGCTGCGAAGTTATTCTACCGTTACCCGAATCATCACCGCTGGGAACAGAAGCTTAACTCGCACCCAGTTGCGACAAGCGATCGACTATATTCAAACTCATTTGAATCGAGATTTATCCTTAGCTGAACTAGCAAGCGTGACCAATATCAGTCCAACTTACTTTGCCAGTTTGTTTAAGCAAGCCATGGGAATTTCGCCGCATCAGTATGTGATTCAACAGCGCGTGGAACAGGCAAAATTGATGCTATCGAAAACAGATTTAGCGATACGTGCTACGCACAGGCTACGCCAACGCAGATATTGCCTTACAAGTCGGCTTCTCCAGTCAGAGCCATTTAACCCAACAGTTCAAGCGCATTACTGGAATGACCCCAAAACAGATTCGCTAACGCCCTAAGAATCTGACAAAGCATCGTAAGAATCTGAAAGAAGTCAAGTATTGGAACTCAATACACTTGGGATAGATAAAACCAGGAGAATCTAATCATGGTCAAGCAGCAAACTGTAGACGAACAAGCAAATTTGCAAGTAACTGCCATCCTGACCCCAGCCCAAGAGTTTTTGCAATCACTTTGGGAAGAGCATCTACGGCACGAGTTTAACACTCACAACACTGAAGACACCCTCGCCACAATGGTTGAGGATGCTTATGTTAACGACATTCCGGTCATGACTGGGGGAGTTGGGAAACCAGCACTGCGCGAGTTTTATTCCAAATACTTCATTCCACATATGCCGCCAGACATGGAGTTGATCCCAATCTCGCGCACGATTGGAACCGATCGACTCGTGGATGAAATGCTGGTTAAGTTCACTCATACCATCCGAATGGACTGGATGCTACCTGGCGTTGCTCCGACAGGGAAACGGGTGGAAGTAGCAGTGGTAGCGATCGTCCAGTTTCGTAACGACAAGCTAGCCCACGAACACATCTACTGGGATCAGGCAAGTGTACTGGTTCAAGTCGGCTTGCTCGATCCTGGTACGCTACCTGTTGTGGGTGTTGAAAGTGCCCGTAAGGCACTCGATCCGAACTTGCCCTCAAATACACTAATCCACATCAGCGATCGTGACTGAGTGTAGCAGTGTAAAGCGAAGACACCGAATGAGTGACAGTTATTAGACCTGTCCGGAATATAAATCGATCGCGTGACTTAGATTCTGCAAGCTATTCAAGCTTTCTGCCTCGATGCGTGAAACGTTATACTTTTCTTGCTAAATCGATAAGAATTAGCTCGATTGGCTTAAAGTCGTTAACTACACATCGAAACTTGCCATCGAAATCGAGCGTAAACCCAGACTGGTCAAGGATTCGGCAGAGCCGACGCTACGCGAACGAAATTTTCCAGATGGGTCTATTACACATTAACCTGATAGGAGTAATCTCATGACACAATCTTTCTGGTTGTTTGGGTCTTACCTCACTATCCTTGCCGATCGCACTACAACAGGCGGACAGTACGATCTGCTCGAAGGCTACTTTCCACCCGGCACTCAAACTCCGCTCCATCGCCACACCCGCTATTCTAAGCAAGTCTATGTGTTGGAAGGAGAGGTCACTATCTGGACAGATGTTCAAAAGATTGAGATCGGCACAGGTGAAATCTTCTTGATTCCAGTTGGCACACCTCATGTTGTTGGTGCGATCGGGGATGAGCCAGCACGAGGATTAATTGTGGCTGCACCCAGTGCCTTTGCTCGATTGGTTGCCACAGTTGGAACGCAAGAAAGAGCAGACCCACTGGATCTGGAGTTGTTCAATCGCATTTCTGCCGAGATTGGCGACGAGGTTTTGGTACCACCTGGAACTTTACCCTCCGCTGCCACAAAAATGTAGTTACACTTCTTCATGGGCTATTTTTCGCCTAGATGCGCTGCTTGAGAGAATTTGGCAATTCCCCGCAAAGACTGTGGATTGTTGCCTCAGTGAATTTAATTTACGATAAATGGACAAAATCACAAGCGTTGATTCTTCAGGCTAACTTGCACAACTAGGCGAAGGAAAATCCGATGAACCATAACCTGCTTAGCCCAATCGAACTTAATCAGAGGATGAACCAGAACGCTCTGGTGTTATCCAGTCAGCAGATGGACTGGAACGGAATTTTGGTTGAACAGTATCAATATGCTCCAACGTTATCTGAAGTTGAGCTTCCTGCCCTATCCGATCATTGGTTTCTCTTAAACTTGGGACAACCCCATTATTTAACTCAGAAGCATGGCGATCGGTTACATGAATCGATGATTCAAAAAGGGGACAGCATGTTTGTTCCAGCCGGACAATCGAGCTATTGGCTCTGCCATAGGAGTGACACTCACCGTCCAATGCTGAACATTCACTTACCGCCAGAATTGATTGGACAAGTCGCGAAAACTACCGAAATCGACCCAAACCAGATCGATTTCGTGAATCATTTTGGCAAGCAGGACTTGAATCTTCAGCATATCGCCAAGTTGCTTTTAGCTGAGTTGCAATCCGGTGGCATCATGGGGCGACTATATGCCGAATCTCTAACTCAGGCGCTTGTTATTCATTTGTTGCGACACTATTCTGCCATTACACAAATTATCACCGCTGGGAACAGAAGCTTAACTCGTACTCAGTTGCGACAAGCGATCGACTACATTCATACTCATTTGAATCGAGATTTATCCTTAGCTGAACTCGCAAGTGCGATCAATATCAGTCCAACTTACTTCGCGAGTTTGTTCAAACAGGCGATGGGAATTTCGCCGCATCAGTATGTGATTCAACAGCGTGTGGAACAGGCGAAATTGATGCTATCGAAAACAGATTTAGCGATCGCAGACATCGCCTTACAAGTGGGTTTCTCCAGTCAAAGCCATTTGACCCAACAGTTTAAGCGCCTTACTGGAATGACTCCAAAGCAGGTTCGCTAACCCGACAAGAATCTAATAAAACGTCGTAAGAATTTGAAAGAAGTTAAGGATTGGAACTTAGTACTCTTTAAGTAGAAGGAACTAAGGATATTTCATCCGAATAGCACAGTATATTTTTGCGATCGATGCGATCGTTGAATTCTCTTCTATATCCATCAAACTCAAGCAGGCAAATGAGTTACGAGATTTGAGTCACCACAGAACCAATTGCAATAATCACAACAATACTGGAGGTTAAATCGTGAACCAAACAGCAGATTTCTTCGTTCGTGGTGCAGTCCCCGAAACGACCCGTCAATCCTAGCGTGAAACCTCAGAGCCTTCAAGAGAGCGATCGATGGTGGACTCATAATGAGCTAATCACAACTCACAGGTTTGCTGTTTGTAAGCAAAATTTAGAGCAATGAACGCCTGAATCATCAGATTAAACCAGTTAAGGAGAATTACAGACATGACTATTACTCTAACTACCGAAACAATGACTAGAGGATTGATGCGCTATCAAGGGAAAGTGGCGATCGTCACAGGTTCTAGCGCGGGGATTGGTGCGGCAACAGCACGGCGATTAGCATCGGAGGGTGCGATCGTTGTTGTAAACGGGCGGAGGGCAGACAAGCTCGAAAAGTTCGCGTCCGAACTGCCTCAAGATCGCGTTCTCCTGAATATCGGCGACGTTTCGGAGGAAGCTAATGCCAAGGATCTGATTGCCGCCGCAATCGACCGATTTGGCAAAATTGACGTGTTGGTTAACAACGCTTCATTTCTCAGTATCGCCGACCTCGCATCCCAAACCGTTGATGATTGGAGGCAGACCTTCGCCACCAATGTTGGTGCAGCCTTCTACCTGAGCCAAGCCGCTCTGCCGCATCTCGCAGAGGGTTCATCGATCGTCAACGTTTCGTCAGTGTCAGCGATTGGAGGCGAACTGATGATGTCAGCCTACAGTGCTTCTAAGGGTGCGCTGACTAACTACACTCGTGCGCTCGCCCTCGAACTCGCTCCGCGTGGCATCCGCGTCAACGCAGTGCTTCCCTCCGTTGCTTGGACTGAGCGATCGTCAGTTCTCCGCGACAGTCCCGAAATCGTCGCCCGCCAGATCGATCGGTTGCCGATGGGTCGGTTCGCCGAAGCGGAGGAAATTGCAGCAGCGATCGCTTTTCTTGCCAGCGAGGATGCCAGTTTCATCACCGGGGTCAATCTGCCCGTCGATGGCGGACTTACTGCCTCTAGCGGGCTGGCACCCTTCGTGTGATGCGTCGTGAGGCATGAGAGCAATATGCGCGTACAAAACGTTAATTTTCAGATCGCATTCAAAGGGGGATTCTATGTCAACGTTTGTCTTAGTTCATGGTTCCTGGCATGATGGTTCTGCTTGGCAAGCAGTCATCGATCGACTAGAAGCCACAGGACATCACGCTTTTGCGCCCACGATCGCCGGACATGGTAAAGGCGCGAACAAAAACGTCAACCACGCTCAATGTACGCAATCGATCGTCGATTACATCGTTGATAAAGACTTAACCGATATTGTCCTGTTAGGACATAGTTTCGGCGGTACTGTGATTGCGAAAGTTGCCGAAGCGATCGGCAATCGCATTAAACGGCTCATCTTCTTCAATGCCTTTATCCTCAATGATGGGGAAAGCCTCATAGATAACATCCCACCGCACACTCAAGCACTGTTCGACCAGTTAGCGAGAGAATCGGGCGATCGAACGATGATGCTACCTTTTGAGATTTGGCGAGAAGCATTTATCAACGACGCTGACTTTGAACTGGCTCGATCGAGTTACGCACAATTATCACCCGAACCGTATCAACCGGGGCTTGACAAGCTCGATTTGAAGCAGTTTTACTCGCTGTCTATTCCTAAAAGTTACCTCTACTGTACAGATGATACCGCCCTGCCTCAAGGCGAGTGGGGTTGGCATCCCAAAATGTCGAGTCGCTTAGGGCTATTTCGGTTCGTGCAAATGTCTGGCAGTCATGAGGTGATGTTTTCTAACCCAGTCGGTTTGGCAGAAAAGATTATTGTGGCAGGACGCGACTAGCAACACCGATCGGACTTGCATGAAAACGCAGGAGGAAGTTCAAATGGCAACAAAGGTGAATCGGCAGTGGCGGCTTGTCTCGCGTCCTGTAGGTTTGATTGCAGAATCAGATTTTGAATGGATGCAGGAACCTGTACCCACGCTAGAAGAAGGGCAAATCCTCGTCCGCAACATTTATCTGTCTCTCGATCCAACCAATCGAGGATGGTTAACCGAGGGAGGAAATTATCTGTCGCCTGTCGCTACGGGTGAGGTGATGCGGGGTTTCGGCATCGGTGTCGTCGATCGATCTCGCAACGCCAACTTCCCAGAGGGAACCCTGGTTCAGGGGTTTCTGGGGTGGCAAGACTATGCGATCGCAGATGGTACTAACTTATCTGAGTTGTCCAAAGACCCGTTCGTTCCACTAACAGCAGACTTGGGACTGTTTGGATTCATTGGGATGACGGCATACTTCGGTCTTCTAGATATAGGACAGCCCAAAGTTGGTGAAACGCTTGTCGTTTCAGCGGCAGCCGGAGCCGTTGGCTCTCTGGTGGGGCAAATTGGAAAAATTAAGGGGTGTCGCGTCATTGGGATTGCGGGTAGCGAAGAGAAATGCCGATGGCTTAGAGACGAGCTTGGCTTCGATGCCGCTATTAACTATAAAACTGAATCTGTCCTCGAAAGCTTGCAGCAGCATTGCCCAGACGGGATCGATGTTTACTTCGAGAATGTCGGAGGTGAAATTCTCGATGCTGTCTTAAGCCTCATCAACCTCCGAGCGCGGATTGTCCTTTGCGGTCTAATCTCTCAGTACAATGCTACCGAGCCAGTTCCCGGGCCATACAATTTGAGCAACATCATGAATCAGCGTGCGAAGCTCGAAGGATTTCTTGTCCTCGACTATTTCGATCGCGCCCAGGAAGCTCTGGCAGAGTTAGGTCAATGGTACGCTCAAGGCAAGATTCAATACCGCGTCGATGCGATCGATGGTCTTGAAAACGCTCCCCGTGTGTTTAACAAGCTCTTTGATGGCACAAATCAGGGCAAGCTCGCCATCAAAGTTTCAGAGGAGTAGGGACGAAGCATTCCTGCCAGCCCAAATTTTTACTGCACACAAGGCAACGCTCTCCCTCAAGGCGAGTGGGTTCGGCATCCGAGAATGTTTAATCGCTTATGCTACACAAGGTTTGTACCGTGAAAAATAGAATTTAGTCTGAACTCCAGATGTAAGTTACTAAATTAGAGGAAACTAGCGTGAATATTGAAATTATTGAAGCCCGTTCGCAAGATCGGTCGATTTTGAGTCATTTGATAGAACTTTATTTCTATGATTTTAGCGAGTTCATGGGTTGGGATGTCGGGAATGATGGTCGATTCGGGGACGACGCTCTTAAAGGTTGTTGGACTGAGCCTTGGCGACATCCGTTTCTTGTCAAGGTGAATGACTCGATCGCGGGATTTGTCATTGCCGACGGGCGCAGCCAGCTTTCAGGAGACGAACACACTATGGACATGAGTGAATTCTTCATTCTACGTAAATACCGAAGACAAGGTATTGGTTGCCGGGTAGCGTCCTTTATTTTCGATTTGTTTCCTAGCAAGTGGGAGGTACGACAGCTAGGCTTGAATGTAGATGCACAAACATTTTGGCGAAAGGTTATCAACCGATACACCAATAACCAATTCTATGAGATTTCTTGGAATAACGAGCATTATTGTGGTGTGGCTCAATTATTTAATAACACTACTAAAACCCCACGCAACTCGTGAGGGTTTAGATATTATCCCTAATGCTTACAGCATTTTGACGAACTCGGGGAAAAATGCCCGCAAGTTGCGATCGCTCCTGACTTTTCACGGGATGTGGGATTAAGGCTCGTGTCAATGCGATCGATGGTCTTGAAAACGCTCCCCGTGTGTTTAACAAGCTGTTTGACGGCACGAATCAGGGCAAGCTCGTCATCAAAGTTTCAGAGGAGTAGGGACGAAGCATTCCTACCAGCCCAAATTTTTACTGCACAGAAGACAACGCTCTTTCTCAAGGCGAGTGGGGACAGCATCCCAGAATGTCTAGTCGCTTGGGGCAATTTCGGTTCGTGCAGATGCCTGGTAGCCATGAAGTGCTGTTTTCCAACCCGGTTGGTTTAGCAGAAAAGATTATTGTCCCAGGACGCGACTAGCAACTTTTTTAGGTAAAAATACATGACAACTCAAACACTAACTAAACTCTTACTCAGTCCTTTTGATTTATCAGGATTGCCGCTCAAAAATCGAGCGATCATGGCTGCTTTAACTCGCGGGCGAGCGGGTCAGGAGCGCATCCCCAATGCGTTGATGGCAGAGTATTACGCTCAACGGGCTTCCGTTGGTGCGATCGTGTCGGAAGCGACTACCATCTCGAAACAGGCGAACGGTTGGCTCAATAGTCCCGGCATTTACTCAGAGGAACAAATGCAAGCCTGGAAGCAAGTCGTCAATGCAGTTCAGGCGAAAGGCACACCCTTTTTTCTGCAACTCTGGCATCCGGGACGAGCCTCTCACAGTAGTTTTCAGGAACAGGGTCAATTGCCCGTTTCTGCTTCTGCGGTCAGACTAACTGGGAGTTATACCCATACCCCGATCGGCAAACAACCCTACGAAACGCCCCGTGCTTTAGAGACGAACGAAATTCCTCTAATTGTCGAAGATTATCGCTCCTCTGCTCAACGCGCTCGCGAGGCTGGTTTTGACGGCGTGTAACTTCACGCAGCCAATGGCTATTTATTCGATCGATTTCTGCAAACGAAAACCAATCAGCGTACCGATCGATATGGAGGTAGTCTGGAAAATCGATATCGCTTTCTCAAAGAAGCGGTCGAGGCAATTCTGACGGTGTTTCCTGCCAGTCGAGTGGGAGTCAGACTGTCTCCGAACAGTATTTACAATGACATGGGTTCTCCAGATTTTCGGGAGACGTTTCTCTATGTGGCTCAACGGTTGAATGAATACGGGTTGAGCTATTTGTCTCTAATCGATGGACTGGACTTAAATGGCTTCCACGAACTGGGAGAACCGATGGTGTTAGCCGAATTTCGTAACGTGTTTGCGGGAGCGATCGTCGCCAATGGTGGCTATACCCAAGAAACTGCAACTGCTGCGATCGCCTCTGGCAATGCTGACCTAGTTGCCTTTGGACGACCCATCCTTAGCAACCCCGATTTAGTCGAGCGGTTTACGAACGGCTGGACGCTCAATCCACCTGCCGATCCAGGTATTTGGTATTCCTTTGAGAAAGAAGGCTACACCGACTTTCCCACCTACCGTGAATCCTAAGAGGAAATCTGAAACGGAAATACGACCTGGATGATGTCATGCGATCGACCGTTGAACATCTTGCATCACAGCACAACAACGAACCGCTCCGAAGATGAAACAGTTCGAGCGGTTCGCCGGAATGACCCCAAAGCAAGTTTGCCAATACTGCAAGAATCTGACAAATCATCGTAAGAATCTGAAAGCAGTCAAGCATTGGTACTCACTACACTTCAGATAAAACAAACGGAATTAGCAAAGGAACAACTCATGACACAACATCAAGCTGCTATTCAATACAATCCAAACGAACAATCAACACTTTCTCCACAAGAGCAGCAGACCTACGAGCAGGCAATGGAGAAACTGACCTCGAACTTGCGAGGCGATGTGATTCAACCAGGAGACGCTGCTTACGAGGCAGAACGAAAAGTCTGGAACGGTCTATTCGATCGCTATCCTGCTGCGATCGTGCGCTGCGTCGATACAGAAGATGTGACGGCTGCCGTCAACTTTGCCCGCGATCGAAAGATGACGCTCTCTGTAAGAAGTGGAGGACACAGTATACCCGGATATGGCAGCAACGATGGTGGACTGACGATCGACCTCTCCAATCTGAAGACGATTACGATCGATCCAGTCCGTCGCACGGCTCGCCTAGAGCCTGGACTCAGTTGGGGCGAGGTTGCCAATACGCTTCAGCCTTTTGGTTTGGCAATGACAGCAGGCGACGTTGCCTCCGTTGGCGTGGGTGGTTTGCTGCTGGGGGGCGGTATCGGTTGGATGGTTCGCGCCTATGGTCTGACGATCGACCGGGTGCGATCGGTAGAACTCGTCACTGCTGATGGACAGATGGTGCGTGCCAGTGCCGATGAAAATCCCGAACTATTTTGGGGACTGCGCGGCGGCGGTGGCAACTTCGGCATTGCAACGGCTTTCGAGGTAAATCTGCACCCTGGCGGCACAATTCTGGGCGGTGCAGTTTTTTATGAAGCAACGGAGGCGGAGCGCATCCTCAAAGAGTATGCCCGTCTAGCAGCAGCAGCCCCGGATGAACTCTCGACTGAGGCGATGCTGGCGCTGGCCCCACCTGCTCCCTTCATCCCACCCGACAAGCAGGGAACCCCGATCGTGGGCATCCTGGTTTGTTACACAGGCGACCTCAGCGAGGGCGAGCGGGTTGTAGCTCCCCTGCGTCAACTTGCCACCCCGATCGCCGACCTGATTGCACCAATGCCTTATTCAAACATTTTTGCGCTCACAGAGATTGGCGAGGTACGCGGTTTGCAGCATCATGGGCGATCGCTGTTTTTCGAGATGTTCTCAGACGAGATCTTGCATACATTGGTCGAAGCAACTCAATCCGTCCTGTCGCCTGAAACTATGGTTTCACTTCGGGTTCTCGGTGGCGCGATGAGTCGAGTCGCACCCGACGCAACTGCCTTTGCTCACCGCGACAAACAGGGTATGGTGTTGATTACACATTTCGCGCCCCTATCGGCTGATGCTGCCAGTCTTGCTGCCCGCACCCAGCACGTTTTTCAGGCGCTCTTGCCCTATGGGAGCGGTGTCTATGCGGGCTTTGTGGCAGACGAGGGAGAGCAGCGGGTTCGCGATATCTACCCACCTGCCACCTACGATCGCCTGGTGGCGCTCAAGAATCACTACGACCCGACCAATCTGTTCGGGCTGAACCAGAACATCAAACCAACTGTCCCAGTGACGCTTGCTGCTCCGGTGAGTTCATAGCGCTCCAGCGCCAGGGTGAAGTTCTAAGCTCGCCACTCGCTATTCCGAACAACTCTACGTGCTGGAAGGAGAGTTCGCGGTTTGGGCAGGGAAGAAACAGAAACCGATCGCCAACTACGGCAGACTCGATCGTGCCTTGTCAGACAACAGATACTTGTTCGATCGGTCTTTGGGAAGATGGCTGGCGATCGAATATGCGCTCTAATATCAGCAGAATTTCAAGGGCTTGGTTATCTCAAATATTGGGCACAGCGCTGCTCGATCGACTGTGGCACGTTGTCCTTGTTCCACTGCGCCCCCGATCGCTTCACCCGTCGCCCTAAAGGAGTTCATTGTCATGTCTCAAATTCCTTCTAACAACCGACGAAATCGCGACCTACTCGCGCACGACTCAAGATCGACGGCTCCCCCTAAAAGGAGAACGATGCTCGTTCGCAAGACCTACCTCCGAAGCTTGCTAACGATCGCAACGGTAATGCTGCTTCTCCTAGCTGGGGCACCTTCATGTACGCAGTCGGCTCAGGAGCCAACAGCAAAACTGGAACGCTTCTACAACCAGAAGCTGACGTTCGGTGCCTGCAAGGGCTATGCCACCACCGCGATCGAGAAGCTGGCCTACGTCGATCCGTTCGAGTGCGCTCGACTGGAGGTGCCGCTGGACTACGAGAAACCCGATGGCGAAACCATGCAGGCCGCGGTGCTGCGACTACCAGCCAAGGGGAAACCGAGCGAGCGGATCGGTTCGCTCGCGATTAACCCAGGCGGTCCTGGAGGTTCGGGTATGCTGGTGGCTGCCTTGGCGACGCGGCTTGGACTGAAGGACGGCCCAGTTCTGCAACGCTTCGATATGATTGGGTTCGACCCTCGCGGGGTGGGTGCCTCAACCCCGGCAATTAGTTGCTTCACCGACAAAGAGAACGATCGGGGCGAGAACCAAACGACGTTGTTGGGAACATCGGGAAAGTGGACTGCCGACGACACCCGCCAACTGATGGAGAAATGCGCTAAGGGATCGGGGGGTAAGCAGGTGCTTGCCGCCGTTGGCACCCGCAATGCAGCACGGGACATGGACGTGCTCCGCGCTGCCCTTGGAGACGAGAAGCTCACCTTCGCCGGACAGAGCTACGGTACCCGGCTGGGCGCGGTGTATGCCGAGATGTTCCCCCAGAACGTCCGGGCGATGGTCTTCGATAGTGTAATCGACCCACGGCAAGACAGCGCGGAGCGCCGCCTTTCGCTTCACACCGGGTTCCAGCGATCGTTCGACCTGATGGCTGCTTCATGTGCGAAGAGTCCGGACTGCCCACTCGGCACCGACCCCAAGCAGTCCACTGCCGCGTTCCAGAAACTGGCTCAGCCACTAATCGATAATCCCGTACCAGCCGGGAACGGACGCACGCTAAACTTTCTTCAGGGCACTGGTGGGGTGCTTGCCGGACTCTACGTTGCTGAAGCATGGCCGCGAATCATTGATGGGATTGCTCAACTCAAGAACGAGGGGCGTGGCAACAAACTTCTCGCCATTACCGACGATTTCAACGGTCGCGACCCCAACGGCAAGTGGAACAATTTCATTGAGGCTAACCTCGCCATCAATTGCAACGACGAACAACGTCGCACCCCCGAACAGGAGGCCGATCTGCGCCGCCAGATCTTCAACGTGAACCCCTTCCTCGACACCGGACGACCCGTCGAGGGCGTTACCCGCGATGCCTGCGAATTCTGGCCAAGTAAGCCGACTCTTGGCTTCCCCTACGCCCAAAACGTTCGGGGGCTGCCCGACACCTTAATCATCTCTATCACTGGCGATCCTGCAACCCCTTACGAAGCTGGTGTCAGTCTCGCCAAGTCTATCGGCGGCACTCTATTCACCGTTGAAGGCGAACGACACACCGTTGCCTTGGAGGGCATCAACCCCTGTGTCAACCGGGTCGTCGCTGATTACCTCATCAACCTCAAGCTCCCCGCAGATCGCGATCGCTGCGTTCTCTAGGTGCGTTGGGTTGCTGGGGTGTCTTCTGGCGCACCCTGTAAAGAAAATATATGCACTTTGAAGAAGAGAGCGATCGGCAATTATCCTTCGATTGCAAAACTTGGGATACACTCGTCCAATTCGTTCGTGATGGTGATGTTGCCTTTTGAGATTTGGATAAACCTTTAGAAAATCCACCAAGAAGCTTAATTTTCTGAAGTTTGGCAAGCGATATACTTTAGGAGACGGCTGACAGTCCCTTGTCGGGGGAGCGTTCAATGATTACCCTGCCTGGAACGATCCATCTCGATCGATCGATTGCCACATTGATGCAGGTAGCGATCGAAAATGCCGGAGCCGAAACTGGCACTCTAGTTCTCTTGGAAGACGATCGACTCACCGTGGTGGCTCAATGCAGTGGAAATAGACAGTGTGACCTAGAAAAGTTTGCTGTTGCTGACTGTGCAACGATTCCCGTCTCCGTCATTCACTCGGTAGAACGCACTCAAGAAACGCTGGTGTTTGATGATGCAGTCAGCGAACCGTCTTTTTTGACTGATTCTTATATTCAAGATCGACAGACAAGATCGCTCCTTTGTATGCCAATTCTCAAGCAAAGTCAGCTTATCGGTATCCTTTACCTGGAGAACAATCTCAGTGTCGGCGTGTTTACCAGCGATCGCTTGCAAGTCCTGAAACTATTGATGGCTCAGGCAGCGATTTCACTAGAAAATGCTCTGTTGTACGAACGGTTAGCAGACTATGCTGGAACACTGGAAAAGAAAGTAGAAGAGCGAACTCAAGCCTTGCAGCAAGAGATCGCTGAACGTCAACAAATCGAAGCCGCATTGAGACAAAGTGAAGCAAATTACCGCAACCTTCTACAAACCGCGAATTCAGTCATCATTCGCTACGATCCGCAAGGACGGATTCGATACATCAACGATTATGGGGTGAAATTGTTGGGCTATGAAGAACATCAGATTTTAGGGCGCACCTTATTTGAAACCATCATTCCAGACATCGAACTTTCTGGACGCGATGTTAAACCATTCATCCACGATTTACTTCGCAATCCTCAATCGTATCCGCAAACCGACAGTGAAAACCTGTGTCGAGACGGTCGGCGAGTTTGGGTTGCCTGGTCAAATCAAGCGATTTTGAACGAGCAGGGAGAGTTAGTTGAAATTTTATCGGTTGGACATGACATCACCCAGCGTAAACAGGCAGAAGAAGCTTTACAACGCAGTGAAGCCAAGTTCCGAACTATCTTTGAAAACTCGCAGGTCGGCATATTCCGAAACCGCCTCTCGGATGGATTAATTCTCAATGCCAATCAACACCTTGCCAATCTGTTGGGCTTTGATTCACCAGAGGAGATCGTTGGGCTGGAACACAGCATCGGCTATTTTGTAAATCCCAGCGATCGCCAGCAAGCCATTGAGTTGCTGAAGCGCGATCGAGAACTGCGAAGCTATGAATTCCAGATGCGAAAACGAGATGGGACAGTGTTTTGGGTACTTTCCTCTTGTTATTTGAATGCAGACGATGACTACATCGAAGGGGTGATTGCGGATATTAGCGATCGCAAACGAGCAGAAGTCGCTCTACAAACGAGTGAAGAACGACTACGCTTAGCATTAACCGCTTCAAAACAGGGACTCTACGATATGAATATCAAAACTGAAGAAATCGTGGTTAACCCAGAATACGCTTTAATGCTAGGCTACGATCCGGCAACATTTCGCGAGACCAAATCTAGGTGGGTTGAGAGTTTGCATCCTGACGACAAAGAATCAATGGTTGCAATTTACAATGGTTTTATTACTGGAGAAGTCCCCAACTATCAAGCAGAGTATCGCCATCGTAACCGGGATGGTCAGTGGAAATGGATTCTTTCTGTCGGCAAAATTGTTGCCTGGAATGAATTCGGTGAACCCATCCGAGCGTTGGGAGTTTATACGGATATCGACGATCTCAAACAGAAAGAAGTAGCGCTGCAAGCCTCTGAAGCAGAACTGCGATCGCTCTTTTCAGCCATTCCCGATCCGCTGTTTGTCATTACTGCTGAAGGGCAAGTGATCGAAGCAGTTGCTCTTCCGACTGTTCAGTTATATCAACCCATTGAGGAGCAGATTGGTAAAACACTGCATCAACTCTTTGCACAAGAACAAGCCGATGAATTTCTCGATTATGTTCAACAGGTGCTGAGAACGCAACAAGTGCTCACGGTCGAGTACAGTCTGTGGATCGCTGGACGAGAAATCTGGTTTTCGGCTCGCATTGCACCCTTCCGGCAGGGACAGGTGATTTGGCTAGCGCGAGATATCACGGCGCACAAGCAAGCACAAGTCGCCTCGATTCTGGAAGAACGCAACCGCATGGCACGCGAAATTCACGATACACTCGCCCAAGCGTTTACAGGCATTCTGGCTCAGGTAGGAGCGGCAAACCAGGTGCTAACGGATGATTTGGAAGCAACTGGGGCACACCTGGATTCGATCGAAGAATTGGCACGAACTGGACTGACTGAAGCGCGGCGATCGGTCGTCGCGCTCCGTCCTCAACTCCTAGAGGAAGGCAGTTTACAGAGCGCTCTACATCGTCTCGTCGCTCAACTCAGAACTGCCGCAATGGATACCACTTTATATTATGAGATCGAGGGTGCAGTGTATGCTCTACCGACTGAAGTTGAGAGTAACCTGCTGCGGATTGGGCAGGAAGCATTAACGAATGCGACCAGACACGCCAATGCCGATGAAATTCGAGTCGAGCTAGTCTACGATCGCGATCGAGTTTGCTTGCGCGTGAAAGACAATGGACAGGGCTTTGGAGTGGGGAGTATTCCATCTTCTGAGGGTTTTGGCTTACTCGGTATGAGCGAACGGGCAGAGCGCATCGGCGCACAACTGACGATTCGGAGTCAACCCGGACAAGGAACAGAGATTATTGTCACTGTCAATCGGGAGTAAGATCGCGATGAGCCAAGCTACAACGATTCGGATTCTAATTGCGGACGATCATGCCATTTTTCGGCAAGGATTAGCCACGATTATTAACCGTGACCCAGAGATGCAGGTGATTGCCCAAGCCGAAAATGGGGAACAGGCGATCGCGCTATTTGAGGAACACCAACCGGATGTCACGCTCATGGATCTGCGAATGCCTGAAGTGGAAGGAGTTGCCGCCATCAGTGCAATTTGTGCGACTGCTAAATCGGCTCGGATTATTGTACTGACCACGTATGATAGTGACGAAGATATTTATCGAGGATTGCAGGCAGGAGCCAAAGGATATCTATTGAAAGAAACTGAACCTGACGAGCTTCTGAATGCCATTCGCACCGTTCATCGAGGTCAGAAGTATATTCCGCCCGATGTGGGAGCAAAGTTGGTCCAGCGCCTCAGCAATCCAGAACTAAGTGAAAGAGAGCTAGAAGTCCTCCGCGCACTGGCACAGGGAATGAGTAATACCGAGATTGCGGCGGCTTTGAGTATCGGTGAAGGCACGGTTAAATCTCATGTCAATCGGATTTTGAATAAGTTGGATGTGAGCGATCGCACCCAAGCTGTGATTGTTGCGGTTAAACGCGGCATTGTTAGCTTATAGGGTGTACTTTCGATCGAATTCGGATTCTAACGTGACATTCTCCAGACACCGACCCTAGCGGGTACGGTGCTGGCTTCTTGAGATCGCTCTCAATCGATTTCCTGCTTCATCGGCCTTCCCTATCAGTTGTTGGTTTTATCGATATGTATCTCCCAACAGTGTTGACCCGTTCCAGTTCCTCCACAGGCAGTTTAGAGACTCCTGATGCCCCACGAAGTCTGCGTACAAGAAACCAAAGTTCTGTACTACCAAACCAAATTGGTTTTACGCGCCAATGGCTTCATGCAAAGCAATTCTTCTTGGCGCAACTCCCTACCAATTATCAAGGTACTGTACCGTCCCCAGAGTTTGCGCTGTTCACCACGCTACTAAAACGTGTTCGGAAGAAGTCAATCTGGTCAGTGGTTAGCTGATATCATGATTGTACCATATTGGTACAAAAGATGGCAGAAAAAGATTTGCACGTCAGGGTTTCGGCTGAAGAGATGAAGAAACTTGAGCGTTACTGCAAAAAGACAAAGAGGACTAAGACAGATGTTATCCGCTCCCTTGTTAGATTATTGCCCGACTCAGGGGCATCGAAAGAGAGTCGTCGGGCGCGGGGAGTCCATGTATCCCGACGCTGAATCAGAGATTACAGCGCGGGACTTATTGCCCCCCGAACCCCCCATTAGTTAA
>JAESGS010000293.1_pt1 | contig 55744 bp, 42 predicted proteins | sample 9269761 | NCBI WGS metagenome assembly JAESGS01 (sample SAMN15741799, study PRJNA653493) | algae metagenome | isolation source: Cyanosarcina radialis HA8281-LM2 and co-occurring heterotrophs from damp... | place: USA: Makauwahi cave, Hawaii | collected 2011-01-06 | reverse complement strand
CCCCCTCCCTAACCCTCCCCCCCAAGGGGGGAGGGAACAAGACGGCTTCGCCGTTCCGTCGTCTCGCCGCGGAGGTCGCCCGTGAACCCGATCGTCCGCCGGGAACTCCTCGAACTCCTCCGCACGCGGAAGGCCGCGGCCGCGCAGATCGCGCTCGCCGTCGTCTGCGGGCTGCTCATCCTCCTCCGCTGGCCGGAGAGCGGCGTCAGCGACCTGTCCGGCGCACGCTCCTTGCAAGTCCTCCGCGTGTTCGGCTACGGCCTGCTCGCCGGCATCCTGTTCCTCGTGCCCGCGTTCCCGGCCACCAGCATCGTCCGCGAGCGGGTCAGCGGCACGCTCGCGCTCCTGCTTAACTCGCCGATGTCGCCGACGGCCATCTACCTCGGCAAGCTCGGCGGCGTCCTCGGGTTCACCGCGATCCTCCTGCTCGTCACCGTCCCGGCGGCGGCCGCGTGCTACGCCCTCGGCGGCAGCTCCACGTCCGGCGGCGTCGGCCTCTTGTACCTCGTCCTCGCCGTCGCCACGGTGCAGATCAGCACGCTCGCGCTGTGGGTCAGCGCCCGGTCCGCGTCGCCGGACATGGCCCTCCGCGTCACCTACGGGCTGGTGCTCGCGCTCGCGACGCTCCCGCTCGTGCCCCAGTGGCTGACGCAAGGGGACACCGGCCCGCTCGCGGACGCGGCGGCGTGGCTCCGCTGCCTGTCCCCGGTCCCGCCGGTGATGGAAGTCCTCGGCCACGCCGGCGTCGGCACGCACGGCCTCGGCGCGACGGAGGGGGCCGTCTTCAAGTTCATCGTGCTCGCACTGGCGATGAGCCTGCTGTTCGGCTACGCCACGGTCGCGCAGCTCCGGGGGCGGCCGCTCGACCGGTCGCGGGCGGCCGGCGTGATGACGCAGGACCGCTCGACCGGCGGCCAGGTCCTCCGGCGGCTGTTCTTCCTCGTGGACCCGCAGCGGCGGTCCGGGAACATGTCGCTGTGGGTGAACCCGGTCATGGTGAAGGAGTTCCGCAGCCGGAAGTTCGGCCGCGGCCACTGGACGCTGCGGCTGATTGCCGTGAGCGCGATCCTCTCCCTCGGCCTCAGCTACGCGGCCGCGGAGGGGGCGCTCGGCTGGGGAATCGAGGTCATCGGCGGGGCGCTGGTGCTACTTCAAACGGCCATCCTGATCCTGTTCACCCCGAGCCTCGCGGCCGGCCTCGTCAGCACCGAGCGGGAGAACGGGACGTGGCAGCTGCTCCGCATGACGCCGCTGAGTCCGGGGAAGATCCTCCGCGGGAAGCTGCTGAGCGTCGTTTGGCCGCTGCTGTTGCTGATGTGCGCGACGCTGCCGGGGTACGTGTTCCTGATGACGATCAAGCCGGAACTCGGCCCGCAGGTGCAGCGGGTGGTCATCAGCCTGGGCGTGACGGCGGTGTTCGCGATGATGGTGAGCCTGGCGGCGAGCAGCGTGTTCCGGTCCACGGCCGTGGCGACGGCGGCGGCGAACCTGACGCTCGTGGGCGTGTGCGTCGGCACGCTCTTGATGGTGATCGCCCGCGACGCCCCGTTCGGCAAGGCGACGGTGGAGGCGGTGCTGACGGCGAACCCGGTGGCGGCGGCGCTGGCCGCGGCCGAGACGCCGGGGTTCACGGACTACGACCTGATCCCGCTGAACTGGTACCTGATTGGCGGCGTGAGCGTGGCGTTGCTGGCGCTCGTCGTCGTCCGCGTCCGGCAGTTGTGCCGGCCGAGTTGAGCCCCCGACTTCCGAAGTCCGGCTTCGACTTCGGAAGTCGATCCCGCGCAGAAAGTTCCCCGGCGTTGCAAACGCACCTCCGTCCGTTCGACTTCCGAAGTCGAAGCCGGACTTCGGAAGTCAAGGCTCTGGTGAAATCATGTCCCGAACTTACCGCCGCCCGTTCCTCGCCCTCGGCCTGCTGCTCGCGGCCGCGGCGGCCGCCCGCGCGGACGGCGAGGGCCTCGACTCGCTCATGTACCGCAGCCCGGACCTGCCGGGGCCGAAGGTCGTGCCCGCGTTCCCGGACGGGCTCAAGCCGGCGTGGCTGGAGGCGCTGAAGCGGCCGGACGACGAGTACAAGGTCCGCGTCCCGCAGACGATCGCGGAGGCCCACCGCCGCGGCATGGCCGGGCTGGACACCACCGTCCCGGACCTCGCCCGCGAACTCGAGCGCAAGGAGTTGTCGCCGAAGGCCGCCCTGGCGGTGGCGCACGCGCTGACGGTCCTCGACGGGAAGGCCGCCGCCCCGCAGCTGTTCGCCCGGTTGCCGAACGGCGACACCGACTTCCGCGAGGTGGTCGAGCCGGCGCTCGCGGCGTGGAAGTACGAGCCGGCCCGCGCCGCGTGGCTGGACCGGCTGGCGCAGACGCCGACCCGCCGCGGCACGGTGTTGGCCGTCCGCGGCCTGTTGGCGCTGAAGGAGGAGAAGGCGGTCCCCCGGCTCCGCGAGTTGGCCCTGGCGGCCGACGGCATCCCGGCCGTGCGGCTGGAGGCGGCCGCCGCCCTCGCCGAGTTGCGGCCGACGGGGAACGAATCGGACGCCGCGGCCCTCGCGGGCGACGTGTCGTTCCGCGGCATCACGGCCCGGCTGGTGGCCGCGACGCTCCTCCGGCGGCACGACGGCGACGCCGCGGTCCGGCAGCTTCAATCGTTGGCGAAGGACGCCGAGCCGGCCGTCGCCGAGCGGGCGATGACGCGGCTGGTCGAACTCGACCCGAAGCACGCCGCCCCGGTCCTCGACGCGGCCTTGGCCAGCCCGGACGCGGGCGTCCGGCAGTTGGCCGTCGTCGGCCTCGCCCGCGACCCGTCGGCCGCGAACGTCCGGCGGATCGGGCCGCGGCTGGAAGACAACCACCCGGCCGTCCGCACGCGGGCGCGGCTGGCGCTGGCGGGGCTGGCCGCGAAACCGGAGCTGAAGGCGGGCGTGATTCAAGAGGGAACCCGCGCCCTCGGCGGCACGAACTGGGGCGGGCTGCAGCAAGGGGCGCTGCTGCTCGCCGGCCTCGACCACAAGCCGGCGGCCGACCGGCTGCTCGAACTGCTGACGCACGACCGGCCGGAGGTGTTCGTGACGGCCGCGTGGGGGCTGCGGGTGCTGGCCGTGCCCGCCACCCACGACCCGGCGTTCCGCACGTTCCAGGCCCGGCTCGCGCGGCTCATGACGAAGGGGGCGGACCTCCCGGAGCGGACGGTCCAGGCGACGGACGAGCAACTCAGCCAGTTGGTGCAGCTGCTCGGCCAGGGCCGGTACAAGCCGGCCGACGCGGCGTTCCGGAAGCTCATCCCGCCGGGGACCGCCGGGGTCGAGACGCGGGCGGCGGCCGTCTGGGCGCTCGGTGTGATCCACGAGGGGCGGACGAAGCTCGGGTTCGAGAGGCAGGTGGAGGCCCGGTTCAACGCCGTCATGCCGTTCGACATCGAGGCCCCGAACGTCCGGCGGATGTGCGCGGTCACGCTCGGCCGGGTGAAGGCGGAGCCGGCGCTACCGTCGCTGCGGAACGGGTTCCCGGCCGGCCGGCCGACGATCGACCCGGTGAGCAACGCCTGCGGGTGGGCGATCGAGCGGATCACCGGCGAGAAGTACCCGGCCCCCGGCGTCGAGTCCGAACGGCAGTCGAACTTTTTCCTCGTCCCGCTCGACCGGTAACCCGTGCCTTAGTTCCTGGGTCGAACCCGCCGCGACTTGTGACCCCGGCCCGCCTACCTACCCGTCGGCCCGCGGCCGACGGGGGGACGTTCGTTCCCGCATTTTCCCGAATCCCGTCCAGATAGCCCGCGCCCGCGCACCCGGCACAGTTCGCCTAAAGGGTACGGCCCGAACCGGCCGAAGAATCCTGCGTCACCCGCGATCCCGCCCCCGGTGTTCGAGGCGACGGCCGGCCCGCGGCCGGCTCTCACGAGCGAATCGTTGTTGTGTGGGGTTCGTCCACTCTTTCACTCCGCGATAGGATTCCGAGGACGCAATGGCATCGTTGATCTCACTGGACGGGGTCGCCAACCAGCCGACCGGACAGACCCTCAAAGGCACGAAGCCGCAGATCGACACCATCTGGTTCGACCTGTCGGTCCGGATGCTGACGATGGGCTGGCTGTCCGGCATCACGCGGACGATCGCCGAGCTGGGCAAGTACCTCGGGCCGAACGAGAACCGGAAGATCAAGTATTGCGTCATGCTCCCGTCCGTCGGGTTCGTCGAGGTGGACACCGACTGGCTGAACGCCAGCGGCGTCAGCCCGGTCCGGGCGATCCAGCAACGGCCCGCCGGCCCGGCCGAGCCGGACGCGACCCCCAAGAAGTACGTCCCGCCGGCGTCCCGGTTCTGGTACCTGCCGTGGAAGCTGCGGAACGCGTTCCGCGCCCGGCAGGCGAGCTTCTGGTACGAGCCGCCGGCCCCGCCCGCGCCGCCGCCGCCGCCGGCCGCCATCCCGGCGAACCAGACCGCCCCGTACCCGCCGGAGGCGCTCCGCGCCCCGGTGCAACTCGGGCCCCGCGACCTGTTCCTGTCGTTCGGCGGGTACTGGGTCGTCGAGCACATGGATTCCGCCATCCAGAAGCTCAAGCAGCGGGACGGGTTCTACTGCGCGTCGCTCGTGTACGACCTGATCCCGACGCTCGCCCCGCACCTGAGCGACCCGCGGACGGTCAACCTGTTCACCCCGACGACCCGCAAGCAACTCGCCGCCTCGGACCTGGTGTTCACGATCTCGGAGTACTCGAAGCAGGACATCCTGAGCTTCTGCGCGAAGGAGCTGATCCCGGCCCCGGCCGTGGAGGTGTTCTACCTCGGGTCGGACATCCCCGGCCGCGACCCGCACGGCCCGGCCCCCGTGAACACCGCCCCGCCGACGGACAGCACGCCGTTCGTGCTGACCGTCGGCACGGTCGAGGCCCGCAAGAACCAACTATTCCTCCTGTACGTCTGGAAGAAGATGCTGAGCACGCTCGGCCCGGAGAAGACGCCGCGGCTGGTCGTGGCCGGGAAGCCGGGGTGGCTGCACGAGCAGCCGATGTACTTCATCCAGAACGACCCGCAGTTGAAGGACCACGTCGTCCTGCGGTCCAACCCGACCGACCGGGACCTGGACTGGCTTTACCGGAACTGTCTGTTCACCGTTTACCCGTCGGTGTTCGAGGGGTGGGGCCTGCCGGTGGAGGAGAGCCTCTCCTACGGGAAGCTGTGCGTCACGACGACGGCGAGTTCGCTGCCGGAAGTCGGCGGGCCGTTCGCCGACTACGTGGAGCCGGACGACCTGGACGGGCTAACGACGGCGATCGTCAAGGCGTTCGACCCGACGTACCGCGCCCGCCGGGAGCAGATGATCCGGGAGAAGTTCGAGCCGCACACGTGGGCCGGGGCGGCCGCGGACATCGAGAAGATCATCGCGAAGTACTTCAACGTCCGCCCGCCGGCGGTTCCGGCCCGGAAGCTCACCCGGTGGGGCTGGCGGAACGCGGCGTGACCGTCAGGCGCTGCCCTCGGCCGCCCGGCGGGTCCGCTGCCACCCGAGGTCGCGGCCGGCGAACCCGCCGAGGGTGACGGCGACGAGCCGGGCCACGATCCACGGCGCGGCGAGGACGTAGCCGAGCCGCCGCCGCGTGAGGCCGACGAGCCACGCGGCCCGCAGGTAGACGCACATCGTCAGCAGGGCCAGTACAGCGAACCAGACCGCGAACTGTCCCGTCAGCCCGACCACGCCGCCGGTGGCGAGCAACTGCGCGAGCACGAGCGGCTTGCTGTCCACCCACTGCCACAGGACGCCGGGGCCGCCGAACAGCGCCGCCCGCCACCGCCGCCGCTGCTGGTACAGGTCGCCGGCGCGGGCCGGCGTTTCCGAGCGAATCAGCGGTTCCGCCTCGAATCGAACCCGCACGCCGTTCCGCCGCAGCTTCTCCGAGTAGTCGGCGTCTTCCGTCAGCCCGAACTCGTCCCACGGGAAGCGGTCGAGCACGTCCCGGCGGAAGCACATCCCCGAACCCCGTAGCACCACAGGGCGGCCGAGGCGGTCCTTGCCGGCCGCGATGAGGTTGTCGAACACGTTCCCCATCGCGCCGACGAACCCGCTCGGCCCGTCGTCGGCGTTCCGCGTGACGACGGCGCACTGCACGACCTCCGCCCCGGCCGCGAGGTGCGCGTCCAGCACGCGGAACGTGGTCGCGTTCACCTGGCAGTCGGCGTCGAGGATCACGACGGCGTCCGGTTTCGTCGGCAGGATCGCTTCGAGGCCGAGTTTGAGGGCGTAGCCCTTCCCGCGGCGGACGGCGTCCGTGCGTTCGATCACGGTCGCGCCGTGTTGCCGGGCGACGGCGGCGGTGGCGTCGGTGCAGTTGTCCGCGACGACGACGACCTCCCGCAGTTCGCGGGGGTAGTTCGCGGCGTGGATCGAGTCGAGCGACGCGGCGAGGGACAACTCCTCGTTGTGCGCGGGGATCAGGACTACGATCCGCCGCGCGGGGTAGTGTGACGGCGCGCGGTGGCGGCGCTTGCCGATCGTGGTGAGCACGGCGTAGTAGAGGCACGCCGCCGTCGCGGGGGCGAGGAACGAGAGCGCGAGGACCGTCGGGAGCATTCCGGACCCTTCCCTGGGGCGAAACACGGAGCGGAAGCGTACACGATTTCGCCGGGGGCGAACACCCCGACTTCCGAAGTCCGGCTTCGACTTCGGAAGTCGAGCGGAACCCGCGCGCACGGGAATGGAAGGACCGCCCCTGCGCGGGATCGACTTCCGAAGTCGAAGCCGGACTTCGGAAGTCGGGGCTTTGCCCTTGACCCGCCGCGTATACTGTCACACCACGGGGGCGAAGTCCCCCGCGACCTTGAAAACACGCACCCTCGGCGACCGCCGCGACCCTTTGGGGATTGCTGCGCCAGCCGGGGGTGTTTGCGTTTTCCGCCCGGCGGACGCCGCCGGGACGGTCCCGGCGTGCGAACCTGTCGGACGACTTCGTTCTCCGTCCCCCATGCACCCGGAAGGAAACCCACCGATGTTGTTTGCCGCCGTCACCGCCGACGTGTTCGGCCCTTACGCCTGGCTCATCGCCGGGGCCGGGGCCGTGCTCGGCATCGTCGCCACCATGTGGTCCAAGATCAAGGGGATCGCCTGGCGGTTCATCAGCCTGTTCATCCAGCGAATCGAAATCCCCACCGAGTCGGCCCACGAGGCCGTCGTCGCGTACCTGATCGCGCACTTCAAGCGGCTGCGGAACTACGACCGCATGTACGGCGCGAGCTGGGAGTACCAACGCGACGGCCGGTACGGGCTGATCCCCTACGAACTCTTCGGCAGCCGGTCGCTCGTGTTCTGGAACGGTTGGTTCCCGTTCATCTACACGAACCAGATGGAAGCGAAGCACGCCGCGGCCGGCAACAAGGGCGGCGACACGCCGAGTGGCGTGTCGAAGGTCTACTCCACCGTCACGTTCATCCGCGGCACGCTGAACGTCGAGGAAATCATCAAGAATGCGTGCGCCGCCCGGAACAACTTGTCGTGGTCCGTCGAGGACGAGCAGGCGGCGAAGAAGAACCGGTTCAGCATCCACTTCATCCCGCAGCGGGGCAACCACGACGACGACTACAGCAGCTCCTCCGACGGGCTGTCGTGGTTCCAGCAGGGCGCGTACCGGCTGCTCGCGCACACGCCGGACGAACTCGGCAAGGCCCGCACGCTCAACGGCAAGGCGCTCGACAACCTGATCTTCCCGCAGAAGGTGAAGGACCTGATCCGTGAGATCGAACTCTGGCGGAAGTCGAAGGACTGGTACATCGAGAAGGGCATCCCGTGGAAGCGGGGGTGGATGCTGTACGGCCCGCCGGGGACGGGGAAGACGGCCCTCGCGCGGGCGTTCGCCGAGGACCTGAACATGCCGATCTACGTGTACAACCTCGCGGAGATGAGCAACCACGACCTGATGAAGGCGTGGGCCGAGATGCAGGTGAACGTGCCGTGCATCGCGCTCATCGAGGACATCGACAACGTGTTCCACGGCCGCGAGAACGTCGCCCGCAAGGGCGGCATGTTCAGCATGATGATGGCCCCGGACAAGAAGGACGAGAACAAGGACACCGCCCGCGGCGGCGGCCTGTTCGGGCCGCCGCTGACGTTCGACTGCCTGCTGAACTGCCTCGACGGCGTGGAGCGGGCGGACGGCATTTTCACCGTCGTGACGACGAACGACATCACGAAGATCGACCCGGCGCTCGGTCAGCCGCGGAAGCTGCCGGACGGCACGAGCGAGTTCATCAGCACGCGGCCGGGGCGGATCGACAAGGCGGTCGAGCTGACGTACATGGAGCCGGGGGACAAGAAGCGGATGGCGAAGCGGATCCTCGGGGCGTTCGAGCGGCCGTACCTGGAGATGCTGGCGTTCGTCGACCAGTACCCGGACCTACAGGAAACGCCGGCCCAGTTCCAGGAGCGGTGCGCGCAGGTGGCGCTGCGGGCGTTCTGGAAGGACAAGTACGCCGACGCGGCGGCGAAGCCGACCGTCACGCAGGTGGCGGAGGAGCTGCTGCGGCCGTCGTTCGAGATGAAGGGGTGAAAAGGTGAAGGGGTGAGGTCGCCGGCCGGGTTTTGGTTTTCACCCTGAAAGGGTGGAACATGTCAGCCCAGGGCAACGCCCTGGGTAGACGGCCACCCGACGCACCAAGCCCTGAAAGGGCGCGACAGCGCCCCTGTCGCGCCCTTTCAGGGCTTCCCTCGGTGGCCCCCCACCCAGGGCGTTGCCCTGGGCTGACATGTCCCAGGCTTTCAGCCTGAAAACCGGTCGTGGCTTGTGGAGCGGGTGTCCGGCCCGTGGTTGCCATTGCAAGGCACCGCGGCGGATCATGGCCGCCGTTCGGCCCGCTCCCCAGAATGGTGGGTGCTTCCCCTCCTTCCCACCGGGCGACCCCATGCCGACGAAAATCCTGTACCGCACCGCCGAGGCCCTCGTCGAAGGCCCCCTCGACTACCTCTGTGCCGAACCCGAGATCGTCCTCGGCAGCCTCAACGGCCCGGTCGGGCACGCCCTGGCCACGCTGCTGGGCGACCAGACGAAGGGGCACACGAAGGTGTTCGCGATCCTCAACAGCGACGTGCAGGTGAAACCGGCCACGCTCATGGTCAGCAAGGTGACCGTCAAGGACAACCGGTACACGAACATCCTCATGGGCACGGTGCAGGCCGCGATCGCGCACGGCGTCCTCGACGCCGTCCGGGAGAAGGTCATCCCGAAGAAGCTGGCGAACGACATCGGGATCATCTACAGCGTCTGGCTCGACCCGGCCGTACTGAAGGCGGAGAAAGTGGACCACGAGGGGCTGTTCAACGTCCACCGGGAGGCGACGGTGAAGGTCATCCGCAAGGCGATGAAGAACGAGCCGACGATCGACTGGCTGCTGAAAAACCAGGACACGGTGCAGCACTACTTCCATCAACTCGGCGTCGAAGGGCAACTCTGACCCGCGCCCGGCGTCGTGCCGCCGGGCGCGGGCGGGCGGGTCACCGCCGGCCCCGCCGCGGCGTCGCCTCGACGATCACCCCGGCCGACCGGCACGTCCAGTACACCGTCCCGTCCGGGTGGGCCGTCACGTCGATCGGGTCCGGGTCGCCCGCGTCGATCACCGTAATCGCGTTCGTCCGCAGGTTCAACTTCGACACCTTGTTCGTCCCGCCGTTCGCCCCGGACACGCCCGGCGTCGGCACTTCCGTGAAGTACAGGTTGCCCAGGTAGTCGGTCGCGATTCCGGTCGGCCGTTGCAGGTTCCGGGCGATCACCTCCGCCTCGCCGTTCGCCAGCCGGACGATCACGCCGGCCGAGCTGCACGTCCAGTACACGTTCCCGAACAGGTCCACGGCCACGTCCGTCGGCTCCGGGTCGCCCTCGTCGAGCAGCACGTCGCGGCCGACGCCTTCGAGGAACGCGTACACCTTGTTCGTGCCGCCGTTCCGCCCGCCCACGCCCGGCGTCGGAACCTCGGTGAAGAACAAGACCGACCCGAACGGGTACGCCGCCATGCCGGACGGCTGGTCGAGGTCGGCCGTCACGAGCGTCGGCTCGTCGCCGTCGAGCGTGAGGATGACGCCGGCGCTCTTGCACGTCCAGTACACGTCGCCGAAGAACGTGGTCGCCAGGTTCGTCGGCTCGGGTTCCCCGGCCGAGACCAGTTTCACCTTCCCGGACCGCGGGTTCAGCAGCGAGACGGTGTTCTCGCCGCCCCGCGACCCGCCGACGCCGGGGGTCGGCAGTTGGGTGAAGTAGACGCCGCCGCCGAGCGTCACGCTGACGCCGCTCGGCCGCTGGAGGTTGCGGGCGACCACCTTCGTCGTGTACGTCTGGGCGGCCGCGACGCCGGCCCACAACCCGGACACGACGCCGACGATTGCGATACGGAAGACCGATTTCATGAACCCATCCTCGGAAGAACGAACCGGCCGCCCGGTCGGGCGGCCGGGGTGTAAGTCGGGCCGCCGGCCCCCGGCTTACACCCCGGCCGGGGAACGCGAAATTCGGCCGGCGGGTGTAAGGAACCGGCCCCCGCCGCGGACTAAGATTGATTGGCGACCCCGAGTTCCAGGACGGCCCGATGACGCCAGCCACGCTCCCCGCCCGCGACGAAGACCTCGACCCCCGGCGGTGGCTGGACGGGCACGGCGACTACCTCTACCGGTACGCGAAGGCGCGGGTCCGCCGGCCGGACGTGGCCGAGGACCTGGTGCAAGAGACGCTCCTGGCCGCGTGGCGGGGGCGGGCCAAGTTCCGCGGCCGGGCGGTCGAGCGGAGCTGGCTGACGAGCATCCTCAAGCACAAGGTCATCGACTGGCTGCGGCAGGCCGTCCGGGAGCAGGCGCGGCTGACGCCCCTCGACCCGGCCGACCCGTTCTTCACCCCGGCCGGCAAGTGGAAGCACCGGCCGGCCGCGTGGGCGGCCGGCGACTCGGACCTCGAACGCGCCGAGTTCTGGGCGGTCGTCGGCCGGTGTACGGACAAGCTGCCGGCCCGGCTGCGGGACGCCTTCGTCCTGTGGCACCTGGAGGAGCGGCCGACCGAGGCCGTGTGTCAGGCGTTGAAGGTTACGCCGACGAACATGTGGGTGATGCTCCACCGGGCGCGGCTACGGCTGTGGAAGTGCCTCTCGACCAACTGGTACGGGCCGGACCCGGCCGAACGCGAAGGGCGGGACGAGGCGTGATTACGTGTCGCAAGGCGGCCGAGCTTTCGTCCCGCGAACTGGACGCGGGGCTGTCGCTGGCGGCGCGGCTGGCCGTCGGCGTCCACTGCGTCGTGTGCGGGAAGTGCCGGACCTTCCGCGGCCAGGTGGCGGAGGTCAACCGCGTCCTGAGCGAGTACGTGACGGACAAAGTTCCGCCCGGCGACGGACTACCCGCGGACGCGCGGGATCGCATCCGCGTGAAACTCCGTGAGAAGGTTTAATCGTCGGGAGAGTTCAAAAAAGAAGACCCGCGCACCGGGGTGCGCGGGTCGTGTCACGTCCGGGTGTCAAAAATCCTACTCCAGCAACAGCGTCGGCTCCCAGCCGACCCGCTCGGCGCTGGCCCGCAGCTTCTCGAGGGCGCGGTTCTGGATTTGACGCACCCGCTCCTTGCTGATCCGCAGCAGATGACCGATCTGGCGGAGGCTGTGCGTGCCGCTGCCGGTCAGGCCGAAGCGAAGGTCCAGCACCTTCCGCTCCCGCGGCCGCAGGTTGTCCATCAGGAACTTGAGCGCCTCTTGCCGCTCGTTGTTCTCGTGGAGGGTCAGCGTCTGCGTGTCCGGCATCGCTTCCGTCAGCTTGAAATCGCTGTCGTCGTCGAGGACCGCGTTCAGGCTGACCGGGGTGCGGGTGGCCGTCTGGAGGTGGTTGAGGTGTTCCAGGCTGCTGCCGGTCCGCTGCGCCAGCTCTTGCGGGCTGGGCAGGTGCTTGCCGCCGTGGGCGAGGGCTTCGCTTTCTTGTTGCAAAAGGCCCAGTTCTTGCAGGTGGTGCGGCGAGAGGCTAACTAGGTGGCTTTGCCGGGCGACCGCGATCTGGAGCGTCTGGCGAATCCACCACGTCGCGTAGGTCGCGAGGCGGGTCCCGTGGCTGACATCGAACCGGTCGATGGCTTGCATCAGGCCGCAGACGGCTTCTTGCAGGAGGTCGGTGTACGACAGGCTGTGGTGGCGGAACCGCTTGGCGACGTGGGCCGCGAGGCGGATGTTGGCCGAGGCCAGCCGGTGCTTGAAGTGGACGTAGCGGTCCCGCAGCCGGCGGACGGCGATGCTCTCGCAGCGGTCCTCGGTGCAGTGCTCGCGAATGAACTGCGCCATCGGCCACGGTTCCAGGGCCGGCTTGCAGGCACGCAGGTCCGGGTAGTGGCGGGTGAGCACCCGGACGAGTTCACTCTTGCAGTCCCAGAAGCTGGTCAACAGCTCCCGCTCTTCCTCTGGCGTCAGGAGGTCCGAGGAGAACGTCGTCAGCGACGGTTCTTCGATCGTGGACGGAACTCGCTGTTTACGCCGCGCAGTCTTCATGTTGCCCCCACAAGGTCACGATACGAGTAGCGTTTCGGTGGTGTCCGAAGGTCGGTGGCGGTGAGACGGATGGGGGCTTCGACCGCAACGATGGCGGCTGTGCGTCGGCCGGGTTGTGCGCCACTTTCCCCGGCCGTAGGCCACGGCCCGCTGGGGAAAAAATAATGCGGCCGACCGTCCGAGTATCGCCGACTGAACTTGCGAGAGTCCGAGTCGAGTACGAGTCATTCGGGGTCGCCGCGGGCGCTCGGCCAGGGAACGCGTTGTAAAGAAGCCCGTGTGAAATCTCACCGCCAAGCCTTTGGATTTTAACCAGAACCTCCGACAATAGCAAGTCGGTATCCTCGAATTGAGGAAAAACTTCCCCAGCCGTGTCAAGCCCAGTTTTCGGCGCGACCGGCACAGGCGTCGTAACTTACCGACTTTCGCACCCCACGCCCGTAACATGGGCGTATCTAACAGTTTTCGACGATTCGGTTCACGACGGACAGGAAATCTGTTTCGTCCTGGGCGAATTCGTACTAGAGTTTAGCAGTCGTGACGACTTTGTCTCTTTCATGATTTGTTAAGAAAATTAGCGCCCCGACCGCCACCCGAGGACCGACCGCGGTGCGTGACTCCCAGGCCTTCCCCCGACCCGACGATCGCGGCAGCGACGTGAAACGGGGCACGCACATCCCGCAGCCCCGCCACCGGTGCTCGGTCCTCATCGTCGACGACGAGCCGACCATCCTCGCGCTGCTCGTCCACCAGCTCGGCCAGGAGTTCGAGATCGTCACCGCCTGCTCGACGGCCCAGGCCCGCAGCACGGTCGCGGCCCGCCCGGTGGACATCATCATCACGGACCTCAACCTCTCGGACGGCAGCGGCCTGGCGCTCCTCGAATGGATGCGGCAGATGCACCCGCGGTCGGCCCGCGTGCTGCTCACCGGCACGGCCCGGCTGACGGACGCGGTGGACGCCATCAACCGCTGCCAGATTCATCGCCTCGTCCTCAAGCCGTGGCGGCTCGACGACCTGCTGACCACGATGCGGGCCGTGGCGCGGACGATTCAACTGGAGCGCAGCCACGAGAAGCTGCTCGAAGAGTACCGCACGCTGATGCTCGACCTGGAGAACCGCGTCGCGGACCGGACGCGGGAGCTCGAGCAGAAGAACCAGCTCCTCGAGAAGATGGCGCTGACGGACGCGCTGACCGGCGTGCCGAACCGCCGGGCGGTGGAGCTGATCGCCCGCAAGGAGTTGCTCCGCCGGGCGCGGATCAGCGACCCGATCGCGCTCGGGCTGATCGACGCGGACCACTTCAAGGACATCAACTCGGCGCACCTGCTCGTCGGCGGCGACCACGTGCTGACGTGGCTGGGGCAGACGCTCCAGAACGCCCTGCGGGGGACGGACGCGATCGGGCGGATCGGCGGCGAGGAATTCATGATCGTCGCGCCGGGGACGGACGTGGCCGGGGCCGAGGTGCTCGCGGAGCGGCTGCGGGCGACCATCGAGCGGGACCGCACGTCGTTCCGCGGCACGCCCATCGGGGTGACGATCAGCCTCGGGTTCGCCGTCCTGGAGGCGGACACGGTGGCGAGCTTCGACGAGCTGCGGGCGGCGGCCGCGGCCGCCCTGTCCGACGCGAAGGAGCAGGGCCGCAACCGGTCCGTGGTCCGCCGCATGCCGCCGGAGCCGGCACACGTCGGCTGACGCCCTTTTCTTCATCCCACCCGTTGCGTACCGTGTCTCCGAGGCGCGTCGCCTCACTTCAGGAGAGCACGACCATGTTGCGTTTCACGTTCGCCCTGCTGGCCCTCGTCGCCGGCGTCGCCGTGGCCGAGGAGAAGAAGGACGCCCCGAAGCTGACCGGCAGTTGGGTCCGCGAGGCGGAGGGGTTGGAGATCAAGTTCAAGTTCGACGACAAGACGGTCGCGATCAGCGTCATGAGCGGCGGGAACGGGATCACGGCCACGGCCGACTACACGGTCGATAAGGACGGCGTGGTGAAGGCGAAGATCACGAAGGTGGAGGAGAAGGGCGAGTTCCCGGCCAAGCCGGAGAAGGGCCTGGAGATGTCGATGAAGGTGGTGGTGAAGGACAAGAAGGCGACGATCAGCGAGTTCAAGTCGGCCCACGAGGGGGCGAAGGCCGTCATCGAGGGCGAGTACGAGAAGAAGGACGACTGAGCCGAGGGGCCGGAGGTAGGAGCGGCGGGGGATGACCCCGCCGTTTTTTCTTCCGCGAGGGCCGTGGGTCTTGTAGGTCTTGTAGGGCGGGTCAAGGCTTTGCGCCGACCCGCCGCGCCTCCAGCCCCCTCGTCGGTTCTCGAATGCGGTTGCGGTCCCCCGGCGGGTCGGCGCAAAGCCTTGACCCGCCCTACGAATCGGCCGCGAACTTCAACGACACCGAGTTCAAACAATACCGCAACCCCGTCGGCCGCGGGCCGTCCGGGAAGACGTGCCCCAGGTGGCCGCCGCACCGGCCGCAGACGATCTCCTCCCGCACCATGCCGTGGCTCGCGTCCCGCCGGACGGCGACGTGGGCCGGGTCGAACGGCTCGTAGAAGCTCGGCCACCCGGTCCCGGACTCGAACTTCGCCGCCGACCGGAACAGCGGCAGGTTGCACAGCCGACAGTGGTAGACGCCGGCCTCCTTGTTCTTCAACAGCCCGCCGCAGAACGGCGGCTCCGTCCCCTGGTGTAGCAACACCCGCCGCTCCTCGGCCGACAACCCGGCGGCCAGCCGCGTCAGCTCGTCGGCCGTCGGCGGCGTCAGGTCGTGCCCGCTCGCCGACGTGCGGGGATTCTTCTCGTTCGCCATAAACTGCTTCCCTCCGCGGGCGGGCGAATTTATCCTACGGGATGAGACAACCGCCGGGCCGAACGCGAAGGGGGCTTGTGGAACTCAAACTCACCGTCACCGCCGGGCCGCACCAGGGCCAGCAGTTCACGTTCGACGGGCACGACACGTTCCTCGTCGGCCGCGAGGCGGACGCCCACCTGCGGCTGTCCTACGACGACCCGTACTTCTCCCGCCGGCAGTTCGTCGTCGAGATCAACCCGCCCCGCTGCCGCGTGCTGGACCTGAAGAGCCGCAACGGCACGTTCGTGAACGGCAGCCGCGTGGCGACGGCCGACATCAAGGACGGGGACGAAATCTCGGCCGGGCACACCGTCTTCAAGGTGTCGGTCGTTTCGACGGAACCGGCGACGGAGCACACGCTCGACCTGCCGACCCGCCACAACCTGGACCTGACGCTCGACCTGCCGGCCGCCCCGCCGACGTTGCAGTACGAATCGACCGACGGCCTTCGCGTCCCCGGCTACCGGGTCGAGGGCGAACTCGGCCGCGGCGGCATGGGCGTCGTCTACCGCGGGGCGCGGGAAACGGACGGCGCGGCCGTCGCCATCAAGACGATCACGCCCGCGGCCGGCGTGTCGGGCCGGCAGGTCGAGCGGTTCGTCCGCGAGTGCAGCATCCTGTCCGACCTGTCGCACCCGAACATCGTCCGGTTCCTGGAGGTCGGCGAGGCGAACGCCACCGTCTTCCTGGTGATGGAACTGGTCGAGGGCACGGACGCGAAGAAGCTGCTCGCCGACCGCGGGCCGCTGGAGCCGAAGACGGCCGTGCGGCTGACGTGCCAGATGCTGAAGGGGCTGGCGCACGCCCACGAGAAGGGGTTCGTCCACCGCGACCTGAAGCCGGGGAACATCCTGATCGCGCGGTCGGCGGACGGGAAGAAGACGGCGAAGCTGGCCGACTTCGGGCTGGCCCGCGTGTACGAGTCGTCGAAGCTGAGCGGGCTGACGATGCAGGGCGAGGTCGGCGGCACGCCGGCGTTCATGGCCCCGGAGCAGGTGACGCACTACCGCGACGTGCGGCCGGCCGCCGACCAGTATTCCGCCGCGGCGACGCTGTACACGCTCTTGACGAACCGCCCGACGCACGACCTGCCGGGCAACGTGGCGGCGCAACTGGTTCACGTGGCGACGGAGCCGCCGGTCCCGATCGCCGACCGCCGGCCGGACCTGCCGGCCGGGCTGGCGAACGTGATCCACAAGGCGCTGAGCCGCGAGCCGGGGGACCGGTTCCCGGACATCGCCGCGTTCCGCGCGGAGTTGCGGAAGTTCGCGTAGAAAGGGTTTCAACGGCTGGGACCGCGGGCGTCCCGCCCGCCCACCTTCCCAATATCGGTGATTCGTCTCAAGTGGCTGGGGCCGTGGCGGGCGGGACGCCCGCGGTCCCAGGATCGTCCGGCTCCAGGACGGCGTCTTACCCCAATAGAACGGAGGCCGTCCCGTGTTCACCCGCCGCGAGTTCCTCGCCGCCGCGACCGCCGTGGGTGCGACCGCGCGGGCGGCGGAGAAGAAGCCGACGATGTTTCAGATCGCGTGCATGACGCTGCCGTACTCGGCGTTCCCGCTGGCCCGCGCGCTGACCGGGATCAAGACCGCCGGGTTCAACTTCGTCGCGTGGGGCGTGACGCACAAGGAGGACGGCAAGGCCGTGCCGGTGCTGGCGAAGGACGCCCCGCCCGCGAAGGCGAAGGAACTGGCGAAGCGCTGCCGCGACCTCGGCCTCGAGCCGGTGATGATGTTCAGCGACATCTACCCGGAGCACGCCGACGGGCTGGCGGTGCTGACCCACCGCATCAAGCAGGCCGCGGCCGGCGGGCTGCCGCAGGTGCTGACGTTCGGCCACACGAAGGGCGGCCACCGCAAGCTCTGGGTCGAGCGGCTCGGGCAACTCGGCCCGGTCGCGAAGGACCACGGCGTCACGGTCGTGGTGAAGCAGCACGGCGGCGAGACGGGGACCGGCGAGGCGTGCGCCGCCATCACCCGCGAGGTGAACCACCCGAACATTCAAGTGAACTACGACGCGGGCAACGTACTGGATTATCTGGACAAGGACCCGATTCCCGACATCCAGAAATGCGCCGCCGCGGTACGGAGCTTCTGCATCAAGGACCACCGCAACTGGCCGAAGGACGAGGACTGCGGCCCCGGCCTCGGCGAAATCGACCACTACCGGCTGCTCGCGCCGGTGGCGTTCACGGGGTTGACGATGCCGCTGGCGTGCGAGAACGTGTTCGCGCCGCTCGTCCCGCGGCCGGCGACGGCCGACGGCGTGGACGCGCTGGCGAAGCGGGCGCGGGAGTTCCTGGAAGTCGTGACCGCGGGGCTGCGGGTGTAGTTATTGGGGGTTTCCGAGCCGTTCGCGGGCCAATTCGGCGGCGGCGTGCAGCCGCTTCTGGAGTACGGCCTTCGGCGGCAGTTCCGTAAGATAGCTCGCCACACGTATTCCGCTCTTCTCCAGTTGCAACAACTCGACCTGCTCGTCCCCCTTGTCTTCGCACAGGATCAGCCCGATCGGCGGGTCCTCGCCCGGCTCGGTTTCGTGCTTCTCCAGCCACCGCAGGTAAAGTTCCATCTGCCCCTTGTCGGAGGCGTGGAAGCGGCCCAACTTCAAGTCGATGGCGATCAGCCGCCGGAGCTTCCGGTGGTAGAAGAGCAAGTCGAGGTGGAAGTCTTGGCCGTCGATCACCATCCGCTTCTGCCGGGCGACGAACGAGAACCCCGTGCCCAGTTCCAGGAGGAACTGTTCCATCTCCCGGAGGACGGCCGCCTCCACGTCGCCCTCCGAGTAGGTGTCCTTCAGTCCCAAGAAGTCCAGGACGTAGGGGTCGCGGAAGACGAGGTCCGGGGGCATCCGGTCGGACTCGCGCAGTTGTGCGAGTTCTCGCCCCGCCAGCTCCTCCGGCTTCTTGGAAAGGGCCGTCCGCTCGAAGAGCAAGCCGTCGATCTTCTCCCGCAGCTTCCGCACGCTCCACCGCTCGACGCGGCACATTTCCGCGTAGAAGTCTCGTTTGAGTTCGTCCTTGAGGACGATGATTTCAACGAAGTGACTCCACCCGAGTTGCTTCGACAGATTCGCCACAATCTCTGCCATAGGAAACACTTCAGCGAACCGGATCATCCGCGTGAGGTTCGGCCGGGAGAACCCTGTGCCGTACTCCACACTCAATTCGTTCGACAGTGTCGAACAAATCTCGTCGCCGTAGGTAGCCCGTTTCGACCGGAGGATGTCCGTGCGGATGCGGGTTCCGACCTGCCAGTACAGGAGGACCAACGCCGCGTTCGCGGCCTGGGCCACGCCCTCGCGGGCCTGTCCGATCAGCGACCGCAGGTCGGCCAGCAGGTCCGCGCCCGGCCCCGCGACGGCGGAGGAACGTTTCACCGGCGACGGGTTGGCTTTCCGCTTCATCACGGCGGCTCGGCTGGGGTACGATGGGTCCAGATTCGCGAGTCGGTCCGAACTCGTCCTGGGTAGTATCGGCCATTTGACCCCGCTCGCACAAGAACGAGGGCAGGATGCGACTCACCCTCCCCTTCCTCGCGCTCCTCGCGACCGTTGCCGTTGCCCCCGCCGCGGAGCCGGTCGCGCTCAACGGCACGCCGCCGCTCGACGCGCCGATGCGGCGGTTCGGCGACGACCGGTTCCGCGTCGGCGGGCAACCTTACGCGTCCGCCCTGTCGCCCGACGGCAAGCGGCTGGCCGTCTTCTCCACCGCCCCCACCCGCGGCGTCGCCGTCGTCACCGTCCTCGACCTGGAAACCGGCCGGCCGCGGGTCGTTAGCCGCGTGCCGTATACCGGGTCCGACCACGCCTGGGTCGCCGAGATGACATTCTCACGGGACGGCCGGCTCCTCGCCGTCGTGCCGCACAGCGAGATCACGTTCGTCCTCAACAGCCACACCGGGGAACTCGTCTGGCGGACCGACAACGAGAAGGGCGGCGGCCCGACGTTCTGCGCGTTCGACGCGGACAACCGCCTGATCCGCACCTACGACGGCGAGACGGTGGTGTACGACATCGCGGCCGGCACGGTCGCGACCCGGTGGCCGGTCGGCCGCATCGCGAGGCTGACGCCGGACGCGAAGACGTTCGTGCGGGCTGTCCCGGACAAGCCGGAGGTCGAGATCGGCGACCCGGTGACCGGGCAGGTCAAGCACCGGCTGCCGCTCGTCGCCGGGTCGCGCTACCCGGAGCGGAGTCTGGCCCTTTCAAACGACGGCAAGACGCTCGCCGTCGTACACGCCCGTACCGAAGCCCGACTCATCAACCTCGCCACCGGCGAGACGCGACGGCAGTGGAAGCTCTTCCAGGACCCGGACCTCGTCGCTTCTGCCCAAGGGGTCCACTTCACCGCGGACGACGGCACGCTGGTCGCCTTTCTAGGGTCCGGGGTACTCCGTTGGGCGTTGAACCCGTTTCGTGAGTTGCCGACCCTCAAGGACTTCAACTCCTCTGACGAACACTGTCTAGTGTCCCCGGACGGCAAAATGGTTTACCGGTTGGGGAACGTGATCGGGCGGTGGGACACCAGGACTGGCGAGCGCGTCCCGAACGAGTCGCCGACGTTCGAGCGGTTCGCGCTGCTGCCGGACGGCAAGCACGTCGCGCTGGCCGACGACCGCGGCCGGCTGTTCGTCCACGACATCCCGAACGGCCGGCGGGTCCGCGAAATACCCCTCGCCGCGAGCGAGGAGGCGCGGCTCGGCGGCCTCGTCGCGTCGCCGGACGGCAAGCACGTTGCGGTCCAACGGGGGCGAAACGGCGAGGTGCAAGTCGTCCCGCTCGGCGAGGAGCACGCCGCGGCCGGGCGGCTGCCGAACACGTCGGCCGGGTACAACGCCTTCCTCGCGTGGTCGCCGGACGGCAAGACCGTGTACGCCCGGCAGGAGGAGGATAACGACCCATACCGGTTCGTCTGGTTCGACGTGGCCGCGAACCGCGTGGTGCGGACGCTCCCGAACTGGCAGCCCCGCGCGATCTCGCCGGACGGCCGGGAGATGGTGTTCGCGCGGGCGCGGGCGGAGCGCCGCCGCGGGCCGCGGGAGTTCGCCAAGCTGCTCCGGCTCGACCTCGCGACGGGGACGCAGCTCGGCGGGTACTTCGTCGGGTTGCAGCGGTACCACCGCACGGAGGACCTGGCGTTCCAGTGCGCCGCGTTCTCGCCGGACGGGGCCGACCTCGCGGTCGCGGACGGGGATTTGATTTCGATTCAGAACGCCCCGTACCTGCCGTTCAACGCGACCGACGCCGGCGAGCGGGTGACGTGCCTGGCGTTCACCCCGGACGGCAAGTGGCTCGTCTCCGGGAGCGACGACTGTGCCGTCAAGGTGTGGGAGGTCGCGACCGGCAAGCTCGTGCGGCGGTTCGACGGGCACGACTTCGCCGTGTCGCAGGTCGCGGTGGCGCTCGACGGCCGGTCCGTCTTCTCGTCCGGCAGTCACGCCGGGGTGATGCAGTGGGACCTGACGCCGCCGACCGTGCAACTGCCGATGCACCCGGACGTGCTGTGGGCCGCGGCGGCGGGCGAGCCGGCGGTCGGCGTGCCGGCGGCGTGGAAGTTGATGGGCGACGCGGCGTTCCGCCGGCTCGTCGCGGAGCGGCTGCCGCCGGTCCCGCGGCCGGACGCGAAGCGGGTGGCGGCGCTGCTCGCGGCGCTGGACGCCCCGGCGTTCGCGGACCGCACGGCCGCCACCCGCGGCCTCGCCGCCCTCGGCCGGCTCGTCGAACTCGATTTGAAAGCCGCCCTCCAGACGACAACCAGCGTCGAAGCCCGCGACCGGATCGAGAGCCTCCTCGACCGGCTGGAGAAGCGGTACTCGCCGGACGAGCTGCGGGCCGCGCGGCTGGTGCAGGCTTGCGAGTGGCATCGGCTGAAGGAGCCACTGACGGCGTGGGCGGCGGGCGCGCCGTCGGCCGTCGTCACCCGCGAGGCGGCGGCGGCGCTGGCGCGGATGAAGTAGGGCGGGTCAAGGCTTTGCGCCGACCCGCCGGGGGATCGCAACCACACGGGAGGACCGCCGAACCGGCTGGCGGCGCGGCGGGTCGGCGCAAAGCCTTGACCCGCCCTACAAGAGCAAACCCCGCGGGATCACCCGCGGGGTTTCGCGATTCGACACCGTCCGGATTTATCGGAAGGTGCTGAACCCGAACGACACGCCGGGCCGGCCGTAGTACCCGCGGTTGTACCCGCGACCGTAGCCGCCGTAGTACCCGCGGTTGTACCCGCCGTAGTAGGGCTGGTTGTAGAAGCCGCCGCTGTTGTAGCTGAACCCGAAGCTCGTCCCGCCGCGGTAGTAGCCGCCGGGGTAGTACCCGTAGGACGGGACGCCGTAGGTGACGAACGGGCTGGCGTACCGGGAGTAGTAGGCCGGCGAGCCGACGCCGCCGTAGTACCGCCCGCCGACGAGCGCCGTGGACGGGCCGACGGAGACGGCCTGGGCCGACGCCTCGCTCCCGCCGAGGGTGAACAGGCCGGCGGCAACAACAAGGCCGAGCGCGAATTTGAAACGCATAGGATGTGTCCTCAAGGTGTGTCGGGCGGCCGAAGCCCCCCGAAGGTGAAACCGTTCACACCGGGCAATCTTGCGCGCAAAATGGAGGACTTGGCGAAGGTATTGCAGAATTTACATGACCCGCCGATACTGAAGCCCCGTCGCGTTGCTTATCACTTCCCCGACCTCGTCCGCCTGGTCCTGGCTCGTCGTCCGGAAGATGACCTCGTCCAGGCTCCCGTAGGTGTCGCAAATCGCGATGTCGTACCGGACCGGGTTCAGCACCACGAAGTAGAACACGATGCCGGGGACGACGCCGAGGAGCAAGAGGTAGATGAACGTCGCCCACTCCAGGAACCCCATCGAGTGCGTCGAGATCGTGCCGACGCCATGGCTGTCCTTCCAGTCGATCTCCTGCGGCGGCATCGGGACGAACGCGAGCCGCCAGTACTTCGTCAGCGTCGTCTGGCCCTTCGCGGTCCGCCGGACGCCGAGCTTCTGGTAGCTGCCGATGAGGAACGCCTGCAGGCCGCACTGGAAGACGAGCGAGACGACGCCCCGCTCCAGGCTCGACACGTTCGCGATGAGCAGCATCAGGATGACGTTCATGACCTGCAACCCGGCCAGGATTTGCAGGCGGGTCTTGAGCGTCAGCCGCGGCTCCCACTCGCGGCTGATCGGCTGGAACTCCTTCTTCGGCTTCTTTTTCGAGCGGAAGTCGAGGCCGCAGTGGACGCACATCGTCGCGTCGAGCGGCAGCCGGACGTTGCACTCGGGACACCCCTTCGTGCCGTCGCCGGGGACGGCGTAGGGCTTGTCGTCGTCCTCCTCCTGCGTCCCGTCGAGCAGGTTCGGGCCGAGCGGGGCGTCGTCGGCGATCTGGAAGTCCGGCCGGTTGTCGCGGGGGTTCGGGTTGGCGCGGGCCTTCGCCGTCGGCTTCTTCGCCTTCCGCTGCGGCTCGATCGGCGGGGGGGGCGGCGCGGCCTTGCGGCGCGGGCGGTCGTCCTCCTCGTCTTCATCCTCGTCTCGCCGGCGGCGGGCGCGGGGGGCGTCGTCCTCGTCGTCGTCTTCGACCTCCGGCTTCCGGCGGCGGGGCTTCTCCTCCGCGGCCGGGGCGATGACCGGCAGGTCGTCCGCGGGGGCAACGTCGGACCGCATCTCCGGCGGCACGCTGACGTAGTACCCGCAGGCGTCGCAGCGGATCTTCGGCCGTGAGTGGCCGGCGGGCACGGTGACCTTGCCGCCGCAGTGGGAGCAGTTCAACCGGCCCGGAGCCGCGTGCGTGATGTTCATCGGAATCGGCATGGTGTTGCGGTCCTGCGGCGAGCCGAGCGGCGTAAGCCGCCGGGTAACGCGCACCACCCGGCGGCTTACGCCGCTCGGCTCGCCGTTAATTTGTAATGCCCTTCGTGATCCGCATGAACACGTCTTCGAGGTTGATTTCCTCTTCCTTGAACGCCTTCAGCTTGAACCCGTCGGCCAACAGCCGCTCCGGGATGAAGCTGCCGTCGGCGCTCTCGTCCTTCAGCGTCACCTTGATCGACTCCGCCTCGTTCGTCAGCTCGACACTCTCGATTTCACTCTGCCCCTCGAGCTTCTTCGCGGCCAGCTCGTTGGCGTCCTTGCCGACCGACACGATGAAGACGTGCTTCTGACGGACCTGCCTGATCGCGGACGCCACGTCGTTGTTGAAGATCAGCTTGCCCCGCTCGATGATGCCGATCTTGTTGCAGATGTCCGCCAGCTCCGGCAGGATGTGCGACGACACCATGATCGTCTTGTTCATCTTGCGAAGCTCCTTGATGAGTTCTCGCATCTCGATCCGCGCCCGCGGGTCCAACCCGGACGCCGGCTCGTCGAGGAGCAGCACCTGCGGCTCGTGCAAGAGCACCCGCGCCAGGCCGAGCCGCTGCGTCATCCCGCGGGACAGGCTCGTCACCAGCGCGTCCCGCTTGTACCCCAATTCCACCAAGTCCAAGACCTGGTCGCACTTCTTGCGGCGTTCCGGCCCCTTGATCCGGTACGCGGCGGCGAAGAACTCCAGGTACTCGATCACCTTCATGTCGTCGTACACGCCGAAGAAGTCCGGCATGTACCCGATCGACCGGCGGATGTCCTTCGACCCGGTGTAGATGCTGTACCCGCACACGCTCGCCTCGCCCCAACTCGGGTTGAGCAACGTCGCCAGGATGCGCATGGTCGTGGTTTTGCCCGCGCCGTTCGGGCCGATGAACCCGAACACGTCCCCCTGTTCCAGCTTCAGCGTCAGCCGGTCGAGGGCGAACAGGTCGCCGTACTTCTTCGTCAGGTCGCGGGTCTCGATCATGGGGATCTCTTGGAAAACGTGATTCGTGATTGGAAAGTACAAATCACGAATCACCAATCACTTTTTAAACGGTTTCACGGGCACGTAGACCCGCACGAACGTTTCCTGTTGCAGCGTGCCCTGCTGCTCGGCCCGCTTCTTCGCGCCACCGGGGAGGTCGCGGAGCCAGAGCGTCGTCGGAGACGCGGACGCCGGGTCGGCGTACACCTCCTCCGCGTTGCCGTCCCGGACCGTCGCGGCCCGGCCGACGATCATCACCTCGTCCCGGTGGAGCGACGACAGCCGCCAGGACTGGTCGAGCCGCCGCAAGGTCGAGTTTCGCGGCTGGGCGTTGTCGGCCGCCTTCTGCTCCTCCTCGTGGAACATCAGCGCGAAGATCGGGGCCGCGCCGGTCGAGACGCGGGTGACCGCCCCGCTCCGGTTGTACGGCTGGCCCGGCGTCGAGAACGCGCTCAGCCCGGTCAGCTTCCGCACCCAGTCGGTGTCCACCTTCGTGTCGTCCAGGTAGGCGTTCACCGGCACGCCGGACGCGATCGCGTCCCACTTGTACGCCTTGCCGGCGTAGACCAGGTACACGTCCTGCAGCTCCTTGAACGGCAGGTTCAGCGTGAACGTGCCGACGACGTTCTCCGGCTTCGCCGGCGGGTGGTTCAGGTCGGAGACGACCAGCGGGGCCTGCCGGTCCAGCGCCGCCGACCAGTCGGCCGCGAACGCCTTCGTGGACCAGACCTGGATCGGCACGTCGATCAGCCCTTCGGAAAACTGCGGCGTCGCCGGGTCGCCGGGCGGCGCGAGGTTGTAGTGGTACGACCGGCGGAAGAAGCTCCCCTTCCGGCCGCTGTTCGCGCCGACGGCATCGACCAGCACGCCGCCGTGCGTCGGGTCGTTGTCCGCGACCCACTTCTCGCCCGGCTCGACGCCGATCCGGTACGTGTCGATCCGCGGGCTGAAGACCGTGAACCACGTGTGGCCGTACACCCGATTCGTCGCCGGGTCGATGTCGAGGAGATCGACCTTGTTCACCTTCATGTCGCTGCCCTTCAAGGCGTAGGCCGAGAAGTACGCGATGGCGCTGACGGTGAGGACGATGATCGGGAACGTGATCCACGTCAGTTCGAGCCGCTTGAACACCTTCTTCAGCACGTAGTACTCGACCGGCCCGATGAGCAGCGTGTAGAGGATGATGAACACGGCGACCCAGCCGAACGAGATGACCGGGACGCTGGCGAACGAGTCGGTGTGCTGCCGCATCTCGGCGGCCAGCTCGTCCTCGCTGACGCCGGTGTACGACGAGTAGGTCCGGGGCTGGCTCTGCGGGGCGCGGGCCGCGCCGCACTCGCGGAGGATGAGGTCCCACGCCTTCGGCCGGTCCTCGTAGTCCACGAACGGGGACCGGTCGAGGTCGAACCCGACGAGCGTGACCCGGCCGAGGCCGTAGGGGGCCTGCACGACGGCCCGGCGGGCGTCCTCCCGGAGCGTCGTGGCCGGCGGCACGACCTGCCGCGCGCCACGGGTCGGGTGCGGGACGAAGTTCGCGACCGGGAACGTGCCGGCCTTCGCGGCCAGCGTGTTCAGCTTCGTCCGCTTGTCCCCGCCGCCGACCGCCCACTCCATGAACAGGTCCTTCACCTGCTCCGCCGGGTTGTCCTTGCGGACCTGCATCGGCAGGACTTCTTGCAGGACCGGGAAGTTCGCGACGATGGCCGCGTTCTGCCCGACGCTGACGACCAGCCGGCCGCCGCGGCGGACCCACTCCAGCAGCGCGTCCAGCCGCGGCTTGTGCTGCGGGTCGGTGAACAGCGGCGTGAGGAAGTTCTGGACGGACGCCGCGCCGGTCGCGAGGACGACGAGGTCGGCCGCGTCGTACCCGTACCACCGGTCCGGCAGCAGGAACGGGTTGTCGATGACGGCCTGCTCGACGCGGGCCGGGCGGTACTCGTTCGGGTTCTGCTGCTTCGCCTCGGCCGGCAGCTCGAACCCCGGCAGCCGGGACCCGAGGGCGAGGACGACGTAGGTGGAAGTTTCCCGCGCCCGGACGTAGGTGAGCCGCTTCGGCTCGGCGAGCAGCCGCCCGGCCGTCGGGTTGGCCCCCGCCGGTTCCCGCTCGCGGACCGTGACGGTCAGTTCGCGGCCGGCCAGCCGCACGTAGGGGATGTACGGCAGCTCCGCCGCGGTGAGGGTCGTGCCGCGGGACACGTCCGACAAGTTTTGAAGGGGAACGCTGATGGCCGTGCCGAGGTCGTCCGGGTCGGTGGTTTCGAGGACGAGGTTGGCCTGCCGCTTCGTCTCGCCGTTGACCTTGAGTTCGACGTAGACCGGTGCCCAGAGGTTGGCCTTGCAGACGAACGCGGCCGATTGGTCGTCGTCCCGCATGGCGGCCCCCGGCCCGGCCGGGAACCCGACTTTGACCGACTCGATCTTGAGCGGGTACTGGGCGGCCGCCGCCCCGACGCACGCCAGGACGGCCGCCAGGGCCGACGCGAACCGCGGATACCGCATGGACCGGTCCTCAGCTTCAGGGCTTCTCCGCCATCCCGCACGCACACGGGGTTTGACGACAGCCGGGGCAACCCGTGCCGTACTTCCGCGCGACCGCTTCTTCGAGATCGACGCCGACGCAGTTGGCGAGGGTGGCGAGCCACGCCAGCACGTCGGCGAATTCGAGTGTCCGCTCGTCGTGCGTCCCGCCGCGGAGGGCGGCGGACAGCTCGCCGACCTCTTCGAGGAACCACATGAAGGTTCCTTCGACGCCCCGCCGCGAATCTTTCTCGCCGTACAGTTCGCGGATGCGATCCTGGAGTTCGCCGAGTGTCATCGTGCCGCGGGGTCCGGGGAGGGGGGTCGGTTCCGGGATTTTAGCACGACGCGAACGCCCCGGCCAATTTACGATGAGAATGTGCCGGGGGTTCGGCGAGCCGCGTGCAGTCGCAACGGCCCCCCATCGCTTGTAGAACCCTGAGCGGAAGCGACGGGGTGTGGGGCCAGTCTAACACCCCGTCGCTTCCGCTCAGGGTTCTACCAAACCGGTCGTTGCTGGTGCGAGACCCGTCGCGCTGTCGCGATGGCGTACAGTTGAATAATCCCAGAAGGTCGCGTAGATTAAATTGGATAGTTCTATCCGATTAAATCGGGGTCTCGTGATGTTGGTTCCCACCCGCCTCGTTGTCACATCGTTGGCATTGCTCGTCGCCTCGGGCCCGGTGTTCGCCCAGGCCACGGACCTCGACCGGCCGCCGGTCCGCTACTCGACCGCCACGCCGGACAACGCCGTCAGCCGCCTGAAGGCCGACCTCGCGTTCGACGACGACCGCGGCTACCTCAAGTCCGTTCTGAAGGCGCTCGACATCCCGGAATCGTCGCAGGTGCTCGTCTTCTCGAAGACGAGCCTGCAGCGGTCCCGCATCTCGCCGAAGACGCCGCGGGCGATCTACTTCAACGACGACGTGTACGTCGGGTACTGCGTCCTCGGCGACGTGCTGGAAGTGTCCGTCGCCGACCCGAAGCTGGGGACCGTCTTCTACACGCTCGACCAGGAACCGGCGAAGAAGCCGACGTTCGCCCGCCAGACGGACAACTGCCTGACGTGCCACGGCGGGTCGGCGACGCGGAACATGCCGGGGCACCTGGTGCGGTCGGTCTACCCGGACCGCGGCGGGGAGCCGATCTTCGCGAGCGGGTCGTACCGGACGGACGACGCCAGCCCGTTCGAGCAGCGGTTCGGCGGGTGGTACGTCACCGGCCGGCACGGGAAGGCCGAGCACCTCGGCAACCAGTTCCACCGCGGCGGCGAGGAGAAGCCGCAGTTGGCGGGGCAGAACGTGACCGACCTCAAGCCGTTCTTCACGACCGGCCGCCACCTGACGCCGCACAGCGACCTCGTGGCGCTGATGGTGTTGTCCCATCAAGTGGCGGTCCACAACCGGATCGCGCGGGCGACGCTGGAGACGCGGGCGGCCCTGCACTACCAGGACGAACTGAACCGCGCGCTGAAGGAGCCGGCCGACACGAAGTACGATTCGGTGAAGAGCCGGATCAAGTCCGTCGGCGACGACCTGTTGAAGGCGCTCCTGTTCAGCGAGGAGGCGAAGCTGACGGACCCGGTGAGCGGCACGAGCGGGTTCGCGGAGGCGTTCGCCGCCCGCGGGCCGTTCGACGGCAAGAAGCGGTCGCTGCGGGAGTTCGATTTGAACACGCGGCTGTTTCGGTATCCGTGCAGCTTCCTGATCTACTCCGAGTCGTTCGACGCGATGCCGGCCGACGTGCGGGACTACGTGCTGCGGCGGCTGTTCGACGTGCTGACGGGGACGGACACGGACGAGGCGTTCCAGCACCTGACGGCCTCGGACCGGGCGGCGGTGTTGGACATCCTACGGGCGACGAAGAAGAACCTGCCGGGGTACTGGAAATAAGGCGAACGGCACGGCGTGAGCGTGCCGGTTACTCCCTGCCGGAAACAACCGGCACGCTCACGCCGTGCCGTTCGCCTTAGCGCACCTTCGCCTTGAACTTCACGACGCCGCCCTGGCCGGGTTGCAGCGTGCCGGGGATCTCGAACCGCACGACCGCCGACCCGGCCGCGTTCGCCTCGATCGTCACGTTCGTCGGCCGGTCGGACAGGCCGGACCCGGCCACGTACTCCAGCCGCGCGGACAGGCTGTCGCTCAGCACGAGGTCCGACACCGGCAGGGCCGTGTCGTTCTTGTACGTGATCGTGAACGTCACCTCGTCGCCGACCTTCACGCCGGTCTTCGGTTCCACCGACTTCACCACGACCATCTCGTTCGGGAAGTTCACCAACTCGTCCGGCTCGACCGACTGCTTCACGACCTGCGTGCCGCTGACCGTGTACGTCGCCTTCACGCTCGTCATCGTCATGACGATCTGCGCCCCCTGGCGGCCGATCTGCGCCATCGGGCGGATCGGCAGCTCCAGGCCGACCGGCTTCAGCCGCTCGGCGACGGACTGCGCCAGCAGGTTCGTCCGGTGCGTGCTGCTCGCCATCCGCTGCACGCCGGCTTCGAGCCGGTACGCGAAGTAGAGGCCGCGCGGGTTCAACTCCACCTTCTGCACGGCGAACCGCGGCACACAGATGCACACCTGGTTCGAGGTCGTGACCTTCCGCTTGATCCCCTGCGTGTACTCGAGGGCCACGTCGGTCGTGTCGAGGCCGCCGAGTTCGCCGGTGTCGCGGACGCCGAGCCGGTTGTTCGTGTCGCCGCCGTCGGTGAAGCACTCCTCCGGCAGTTGCTTCGGCCCGAGGATCGGGTCGTACAGCGGCGCGCCCTGCCAGCCAATGGTCGGCGGGAAGGCCGGACGGCCGAGCGCCTGCTCGCCGGGGTTCAGGATCGTGCCCGCGACCGCGCCGCGCTGGAGTTCATCCACGGTGGGCACGCGGTTGCCGAGGCGGACGATCATCACCAGCCGGCCGCTGTCGGTCGCGGCGCGGATCGCGTCGTCGTCCGTGTCCGCCAGGAACTCCGGCGGCCGGTCGGCCGTCGTCTTCACCGGCACGGCCTTCTCCGGGTTCTCCAGGTACACGACCTTCGTGATGAGCGACCCGGCCGCGGCCTTCGCCAGGTCCACGTCGTTGAATTCGAGGGCGGCGGGGTACTCCATGTAGTTCATGCCGGGCCGCGGGGCGAGCACGCCGCGGACTTCGATCTCGGGGTACAACGACTCGCCGGGCCGGTTCGGGATGCCGGTGAGTTCGAGGCGGTAGACGTAACCGGGCCGCAGGCCGAAGACGCTGCCGGCGTCGAACAGCTTCGCCGCCGGCGTGCCGGGGGCGGTGGTGACCCGCAGGCCCTTCGACCCGACGACCTTCACCGCGAGCAGCGGGGCCGGGGCGAGCGGCGGGCAGGCCAGTTGGATCATCGGCGCGGGCGGCAGGCCGGGCATCTGCGGCATCACGAACCCGCGCGGCGCGGCGGCCGGGGCGCAGGTGTCGCAGTTCGCCTTGTGGCCGGGGTGGAAGCCGGAGGCCAGCGGCGCGAGCAGAAGCAAGGACGTGAAGTTCATGTCGAAGGCCCTCCGTGACTCGTCCTGGGACCGCGGGCGTCCCGCCCGCCCACCTTCGCGTATCGGGAACCTGTCTTACGTGGCTGGGACCGTGGCGGGCGGGACGCCCGCGGTCCCAGGGAATACCCACCCACCTTCCACGTTTCGGGGATCTGTCTTCACGGGCTGGGACCGTGGCGGGCGGGACGCCCGCGGTCCCAGGTGGGAAACTCGCAAGGCGGCACCGGCGGTCGGAAAGGCCACGCCCTTCGCCGTCGGCACCGCCCTCGTTCGGTCCGTCGTTACCGCACCTGCGGGATGCTCGGCAGCGCCCCGACCGGCTGCGTCGGCAGCATCTTCGGGGCGGCCGTCGTCCCGCCCATCGGCGGGGCCGGCGGGGCCATCATCCCCGGCGGCACGCCCATCGGCGCACCCACAGCGTCCATCGCCGGCGAGTTCGGGTTCTCCAGGTTGATGTTCCCGAGCCGGATGACCGCCAGGATCGTCCCGCGGCGGGTCGCTTCCACGATCGGGTCCGCGCCCGGCTCCAGCTGCGTCGAGACGACTTCTTCAGCACCACCCAACGCCGCGGCGTCCTGGAACGCCGGGTCGGGCAGGTAGATCACCTTCACCACGAGGTTGCCGGCGTTCACCCGCTCGAAGTCGTCGTTCGTGAACGACACCGGCACGGAGTTATGCGACAGGTACGTCACCGTCTTCAGCGTCGCCGGGGCCACTTCCAGCGTCGGGTAGTAGACCCGGCCGGCCTGCGTCGGCACGCCGGCCAGCTTCAGGCGGTAGACGTTCCCTTGCATGAAGTTGTAACTGGCCGGGGCCACGAGGCCGCTCTCGACGTAGCTGTTGCCGACGAGCCAGCCGATGCGGGCTTTCTCCGGCGAGACGAACTTGATGGCCGTCCGCTGGTTGCTGATCGTCGGGCCGTAGGGGCTGCCGGGGCCGATCGCGCCGATGGCCGCGACCGCGCCGGGCGGCCCCATCGCCGGGACGGGCATGATGCCGTTGTTGCCGAGGTACGTGCCCAGGCCGTGGCCCATCGGGCCGTAGTCGGCGGCGCTCACGCCGCCGTGCCCGCCGTGGCCGAACCCGCCGGCGAACCCGAGGCCGTGGGACTTGATGCCCCACGACGGCTCGCCGCCGCACGACCCGTCCGCGCACCCGCCGCCGGTGACGCGGTTGAACCCGGCCGCCGGCATGACGGCCTTGTCCTCGACCACCTTCGCCGACGCCAGCTGGATGGCCGAGTCCTGCTTCGCGGTCGTCTTCGTGCCCTTCTTCTGCACGAACGTGACCGCCTTGTCGGACACGTCCTTCCCGGCCTTCGCCGTCGGCTCCCCGGCGGGCATCTTGCTCGTGCCCGTCTTCGCCTTGTCGGTCGTCATGCACCCGCCGAGGCCAGCCAGGAGCATGAGGGTCGCGGTCGTTCGTTTCATATCTCCCCCCAACGGGTAGCACGACGGATCACAGTTCGCGTCATGATCGCTACTGCCATTACCATCGACCCGCGACCGCCCGAACTTTGGATAAAACCCGAACGCCCGCCGCAGTTTGGCCGACCGCCAGAACCCGGACAGCCTACCCATCTTCCGCCGGCCCCTCCCCCGTTACCCCCCCGTTACAGCCTCACAGTTAGAATCCCATCAACTCGGAACGCGGATCTCGGAACGCGGAGTGAAAGCAAAACCCCTTCGGGTTCACCTCGCCCACGGTCTTCAGGAGAACGGTCATGCGTGTCGTGGTTGCCGGGCTGTTGGTCGCGGCCCTCTCAGTGTCGTCGCCGCCCGCGCGGGCGGAGGACGTTGCCAAGAACAAGGACGTCGATCTGGTCGTCTGCCTGGACGTGTCCGGGAGCATGAACGGCCTCATCGACTCGGCGAAGATCCGCCTCTGGGACATCGTCAACGAGCTGGCCAAGATGAAGCCGACGCCGAACCTCCGCGTCGCGCTCTACAGCTACGGGCACAGCACGTACCCGGCCGACAAGGGATGGGTCCGCAAGGAGATCGACCTGACGACAGACCTCGACGAGGTGTACGCGAAGCTCAACGCGCTCACCATCAACGGCGGCGAGGAGTACGTCGCCCGCGTCAGCCAGGCGGCACTGACGCAACAGAAGTGGACCACCGCGAAGGGCGCGCTCCGCCTCGTGTTCGTCTGCGGCAACGAGCCGGCCGACCAGGACAAGAAGATTCACCTGAACACCGCGGCGGCGCTGGCGAAGGAGCAGGGCGTGATCGTGAACACGATCTACTGCGGGGCGAAGAACAACCCCGAGGCCGACGGGTGGGCCGCGTTCGCGGCGAAGTGCGGCGGCAAGTACGCGACCATCGACCAGAACCGGGCGAAGAAGGTCCCGCACGTCGCGACGCCCTACGACAAGGACATCCTGAGCTTCAACGAGAAGCTGAACGGGACCTACGTGGCGATGGCCGGCGAGGCCGGGAAGAAGGGGGCCGAGAACCAACTCAAGCAGGACCAGAACGCGGCCGCGAACGCCCCGGCGGCGGAACTCGGCCGGGCGGCGGCGAAGGCCGGGGCCGCGTACAAGAACAGTTCCTGGGACCTCGTGGACAAGATGAAGGAAGACCCGAAGTTCGACCTGTCGAAGCTGAAGGACGACGAGCTTCCCGCGGAACTGAAGAAGCTGAAGCCGGAGGAGCGGGTCGAGTACGTGAAGAAGAAGGGCGAGGAGCGGTGCGACATCCAGAAGAAGATCGGCGAGCTGTCCGCGAAGCGGCAGAAGCACATCGACGAGGAGCTGAAGAAGCTGCCGAAGGACGCCGGCGACAAGGCGCTCGACGACGCGCTCAAGGGCATCATCCGCGAACAGGCGACGGCAAAGGGTTTCGCCGTGGAAGAGAAGAAGCAATAATGGGATGGCGAGCGTCCCGGCGTAAGCGGGACGTGGTCGGGCGCGTCCAACCACGTCCCGCTTACGCCGGGACGCTCGCCGGGGACTTCATCATGCCGAAAGCGCGCATCGTCGTCGTCGAGGACGAACCCGCCATCCGCCGCGGCGTGTCGGACGCACTGCGGCTAACCGGGTACGACGTGACCGAGGCCCCCGACGGCGCGGTCGGCCTCGTCGAAGCCTCCGCCGGCGGCATCGACCTCGTGCTGCTCGACCTGCTGCTCCCCCGCCGCGACGGGCTGGAGGTTCTCGCCGAGCTTCGCAAGGTCCACCCGACGCGGCCGGTCATCATCCTCACGGCCCGCGGCGGCGAGGAGGACCGCGTCCGCGGCCTGAAGATGGGGGCGGACGACTACGTCGTGAAGCCGTTCTCCGCGAAGGAACTGCTCGCCCGCGTCGAGGCGGTGCTTCGCCGCACGATGAAGGCCGCCCCGACGATCGTGTCGGTCAAGATCGGGAAGGGGTGTGTCGATCTTCAACGGCGGGAAATCCGCTGGGGCGCGCACGACCGCACCGACCTGTCCGAGACGGAGGCGGCGGTGCTGAAGTACCTGATCGAGAACCGCGAGCGGGCCGTGTCGCGGGAGGAGCTGCTCGGCCGCGTCTGGGGCATCGGCACCGCAGGGTTGGAGACGCGGGCGGTGGACATGCACGTCGCCCGGCTGCGGGCGAAGCTGAAGGACCCCGGCGGCGACGACCACGGCGAGGCCATCGTCACCGTGCGGGCCACGGGTTACATGGCCGGGCCGGGGTTGAGCGTGAAGGAAGGGTAATTGCTTTCACTTTGCATTTTTCATTTCACACTTTGCACTGGTTCGGTACCGTTCGGACCAATGCAAAGTGTGAAATGAAAAATGCAAAATCGGTTTGAGGACTCGCAATCGTGCTCGGTCGTCGGCTGTTGTCCCCGCTCGGCGGGCTGTGCATCTTCGTCCTGATCGCCGCGCTCGTCGGCGGCGGGCTGGGGTGGGTCACGCGCGCCGCCCTGAAGGTCGAGACCGCGGAACGGGAAGCCACCGCCCGCGCCGACGCCGCCGCGAAGGAGCGGCTCGCCCTCTGGCAACTCGACAGCCGCCTGTTCCCGACGCTCGCCGTCGAGAACGGCCGGCCGTACGCGCAATACTTCAGCCTGTACATCCCGCACCCGGTCGCCATCGACGACAAGGGGAACGTCAACAACCCCGGCCGCGTCCCGTCGCCGCTGCTGTCGGCCGAACTCCCGGACTGGATGCTCTTGCACTTCCAGCTCGACCCGGAGAAGGGCTGGTTCTCGCCGCAGGTGCTCCCGGAAACGGTCGCGGACAAGTTGCAGCAGCAACTCGGCGACGAGGTGGCGCTATCGAACTACACGCCGGTGCGGAAGAACCTGCTCCAGGAACTCCGCGACAAGTTCGACGTGAAGCCGACGTACCGGTTCCTGGAGGAGAAGGAGACCGCGGGCGTGTCCGACGGCGTCCTCGGCGTGCCGGACTACGGCGAGCAGAACACCGTCGCCGTCCCGATGGGCGCGCCGGCCGCGCCGGGCGGGTTCGCGCCGCAGGTCGTCGAGAACCTGGCGAAGAAGGCCGACCCTGGGCGGGGCGGGCCGCCGCCCCAGGTCCAACTGAACGTCCAGCCGCCGCCGGAGTACCAATCGGCGGACAGCAAGATGCGGGGCAACAAGGCGACCGAGTCCGATCTCAACGTCCGCCGGATGGCCGCCGAGCGGGCGGTGAAGGAAGGGCAGAACGCGCAGTACCCGATGAACAACACGACCGGCCGCGGCGGGTACGCCAACCCGCCGGCCGGCTCCGACAAGCCCGCGCCGCCGCCCGCCCCGGCGATGCCCGCGCCGAAGGCGGCGACGCCCCCGGCCGGCCCGCCCGCCGGCGGCCGCGCGGGCGGGGCGAAGCCGCAGGCGGACGCCCCGAAGGCCGAGGCCCCGAAACAGCGGGCCGAGCCGAAGGCCGCGGAGCAGGCCCAGGCCGACGCGCTGGAGCAGCCCGCGCCGGCGGGGGGCCTCGGCGGCAAGGTGGCGTTCGGCCGCGGGAACGTGCCGGTCGTCGAGAAGGCCCCGGCCGTGCAGGTCGGCCCGATCCGCCCGCAGTGGCTGTCCGCGGAGGACGGCAGCATGTACCTGTTGCTCGTCCGCGCCGCCCGGCTGGAGACGAAGACCGTCTTCCAGGGCGTCGTCCTCGACTGGTCGCGCTTGAAGGACGAGCTGCTCGACGAGGTGAAGCCGACGTTCCCGGACGCGAAGCTCAACCCCGTCTACGAGGGCGAGCCGAGCAACGAGCGGCAGATGGCCGCGATCCCGGCGCGGCTCGACCCCGGCCCCGTCCCGCCGCCGGAGCCGGCCGGGTGGACGCCGCTGCGGCTCGGCCTCGCCCTCGGCTGGGGGGCGGCCCTCGTCGCGCTGGCCGGCATCTGGTTCGGCGGCCGGGCGCTCATCGACCTGTCCGAGCGCCGCATCCGGTTCGTCTCGGCCGTCACGCACGAACTCCGCACCCCGCTCACGTCCCTCCGCCTGTATCTCGACCTGCTCACCAGCGGCATGATCGAGGACGAGGAGAAGCAGAAGGAGTACCTCCGCACGCTGCACGGCGAGTCGGACCGGCTGAACCGGCTGATCGAGAACGTGCTCGACTTCGCCCGGCTGGAGAAGCGGACGGTGCAAACGCACGTCGCCCCGACGAAGGTGGACGCGCTGCTCGAAGCCGCCCGCGCCGCGTGGGCCGACCGGTGTGCCGCGGACGGGAAGGAACTCGTCGTCATCGGGACCGTGCCGGTGGACCAGATGGTGAACACGGACGGCCGCATGGCCGGGCAGATTCTCAGCAACCTGATCGACAACGCGCGGAAGTATTCGCCGGGCGCGGCGGACCGCCGCATCTGGGTGTGGGCGAAGCCGGGCGACGGGAAGCGAATCATCTTCGAGGTGGAGGACCGCGGCCCCGGCGTGCCGCTCGCCGAGCGGGCGACGATCTTCCGCCCGTTCCGCCGCGGTCAGGCCGCGGACACGACCGCCGGCGGCGCGGGCCTGGGGTTGGCGCTGGCGAAGCAGTGGGCCGAGATGCTCGGCGGCCGCCTGAGCTACCGCGTCGCCGACGGCGGCGTCGGGGCGTGCTTCCGACTGGAATTGCCGATCTGAGGCGAACGGCACGGCGTAAGCGTGCCGGTGTTGCACACAGGCGCACACCGGCACGCTTACGCCGTGCCGTTCGCCTTCCTATCGCAGCTCCCACGCCACCTTCTCGACCCCCGGCTTCGCCCGCAGCAGCTCGACGAGCTTCGTCAGGTCGGAGGTCTGGTACGGCCGGAAGCGGAAGATCAGGTCCACCGACTCGGCCGACTCCTTCACCGTGTCCGCCCCGGCCAACACGACCGACTCGGACACCGGCGCGAGGACCGCCCGCACGTCGGCCTCGGTCGTTTCCTTCCCCTTGACGCGGACGGTCATCTTCGCGTCGTGGGCGGCCGGGCCGGTCATCTGCGTGACGGCGCTGGCGACGAGCGCGATGACGCTGAACCCGACGACGGCCGTGTAGAGGTACCCGGCCCCGGCCGCCATGCCGATGACCATGGCGAAGATGACGAACGCCGAGTCGCGGGTGTCCTCGATGACGGTGCGGAACCGGACGACGGCAAGCACGCCGGCGAGGCCGAACGCCCGCGCGATGTTCTGGCCGATCACTTCCGTGACGAGGGCGCAGAGGACGGTGAGCAAGAGAAGGGTGGTCCGCAGCCCCGGCGCGGGCCGGCCCTCGGACCGGGCGAACGTGCGGACGAGGGCGATGCCGAACCCGAGGGCCGTGGCGACGCCGAGGCGGAGGGCGAGGATCAGCGGGTACTCGTCGCCGTTCGGTCCGGGTGCGATCCACCAGTCGCCCATCAGTCGAAACTCCTCGAAATTCAGGCGGTCACGCCTTGCGGAGGGAAATCGTCAGCTCTTGGCCGTCCACTTTCACCGTCGTCGTGTACGTCGCCGACGGCAGCGGGTCGAACGTCAGTTCGACCGCTTGCACGGCCGTCGCGATGGCGTCCCGGTGCGTGCGGATCGCGGCGGCCAGTTCCGCGGACGGCGTGACTGAACTTAAAACGATTTTGTCCGCGAGGTCGAGACCGGCGTTTTTGCGCGCGTCCTGGACGAGCCGGATCACGTCGCGGCTGAGACCCTCGGCCCGCAACTCCGGGGTGATGCGGGTGTCGATCGCGACCTGCGTGCCGCGGTCGGCGACGCCGGCCCACCCGTCCGGGGCGACGTACTCGATGGGCAGGTCTTGCGAATCGAGCAGCACGCCGCCGAGATCGACCGGCCCGGCCCGTAGTCGTTTCGCGAGTTCTTCGGCCGAGATCGCGTTCAGCGCGGCTTCAACTTCCTTCCGCTTCGCACCGATCTTCGCGCCGGCGGTCTTCATTTCTAGCTTCACGCGGGCCGCCAGTGGCGGTTTGTCAACAAAAACCACGTTCTTGACGTTCAGCTCGTCCTGAATCGTTCGAGCGAACTTTTCGAGTACACCGCGGATCGGCTTCGTGTTGCTGTACGCTCGCAACTCCGCGAGCGGCTGACGGACCTTTTGCTTCGCCACGCTGCGGGCTGAACCCCCGAGGGTGACGAGGTCCATGAGCGCCAGCGTGTCCTCGGACAACTTCAGGTCGATCAGCGACTCATCGACCGTCGGGTAGTCCGACAGATGGACGCTCTCCGGGTCGGTCGGCAGCCGCAGGTTCCGCCACATGACTTCGGACAGGAACGGCGTGCAGGGCGCGATCAACTGGCACACCGTCCGCAGGACGGCGTGCACCGTCTGGTACGCGGCCAGCTTGTCCCGCTTCCCGGCGGCAGTCAACTCGGCGTTCTTGCTCCACATGCGCGGCTTGTTCCGCCGCACGTACCAGTTGCTCAACTTCGCGTCCACGAACTCCTCGGTGGCGAGGGCGAACGCCATCACGTCGAACCGCTCGAACGCGGCGCGGGCCGTGCGAACCAGTTCCTGCAGGTCGCTAAGAATCCAGCGGTCGATGTCCGACCGCTCGGCGACCGGCACCGGCGGCAAGGTCGGGTCGTACCCGTCCGGGATCGCGAAATTGACGAACGACCCGCCGTAACAGTTCCACAGCTTGATGTGGAACTTCGCCCGCACCTCGTCCGCCGGCTTCGGGCCGAACAACAGGTTGCTCGCCGGGTTCTGCCGGCAGTACAGCCACCGCATCACGTCCGCGCCGATGGCGCTGTACGGCAGCGTCTTGCCCTTCGGGTCGCGGACCTCGCCGCCCTTGTCCGCAGCGGCGATGAACTCAATCGAGTTACCCGCCGCCTTGTGCATCTCCTCGCCGAACTGATCCTTGACGGTCGCGAACCCGAGCAGCGTCTTGAACGGCGGCTGTTCGCCGTCGCTCATCATGGTGGACAGCGCGAGCAGGGCGTAGAACCAGTTGCGGAACTGGCCGGGGAAGCTCTCGGTGATGAAGTCGGCCGGCCGCCAGTCGGCCGGGAGCGTGCTGTACGCCACGATGCCGGCGTCCAGCCACGGGTTGCCCACGTCCGGCACGCGGTACATGCGGTTGCCGGTCCGCGGGTTCCGCAGCACCACCTTGTCCACCCACGGCCGGTGCGGCGTGTGCCCGTCGAACTCCGCCCACCCCTCGATGGCGCGCTCCCGCAGCTCCTCGCGGCTGCCGATCACCTCGAAGTCGGTCGGGTCCTTCTCGTCCACCCAAATCGGCAGCGCGAGGCCCCAGTAGCGCTTCTTCGAGATCATCCAGTCGCCCATGTTCTTCAGCCAGTCCAGCTCCCGCGCCCGGCCGTTCAGACTCTCGGGCAGGAACGTGACCTGCGTGGTGACCTTCGCGATCTCCGCGCGGAAACTGTACCCGCCGGGCGGCGACTGCGGGTTCGCCGGGTCGAACGCCTGGCCCATGTTGATGAACCACTCGTCCACGAGGCGGTAGAGCAACTCCGTCTTGCACCGCCAGCAGTGCGGGTAGCGGTGGACGTACCGCTCGGTGCCGAAGAGGCGGTCCTTCTTCTTAAGTTCGTCGAACACGGCGTCAGCCGTCGTCGGGTCGGCGGCGTTCTTGCCGGCGAGCGGGCCGAACCCGTGGTGGAAGCAGCCGCCGTCATCGATGGGGGCGATCGGCGGGAGGCCGTTCTGCTTGCCCCAGGCGAAGTCGATGCCGCCGCAGCCGGGGGCCGTGTGAACGATGCCTGTCCCCTCGGACTCGCTCACGTCGTCGCCGCCGGAGATGACGCGGTGCGCCGCCGCGCCGCTCACCTTCGGACACCAGCCGTTCTGTTGAACGATCTTCGCGACCTCTTCCGGGAAGCCGAACTCGGACTGCTGCGCCGACAGGTCGTCGAACGGCCCGGCGTACCGCCAGCCGAGCATCTCCTCGCCCTTCACCTCGCCGACGACCTCGTAGGTCTCGCCCTTGCCGGCCTTCGACTTGAACATCTGCTCGATGCTCGACAGGTTCGGCACGCCGTCGAGCCATTCGCGCTTGCCCTTCTTGGCGGTGGTCTCCGACCCCGTCGCTTCCGCTCCGGGTTCTACGGACGACGCCATGCGGTCCTGCTTGAACACGCCCTTCGCCAGATAGTAGACCTCGCCTTTGAGCTTCACCTTCAAGTACGTCAGCTTTGGGTTGATCGCCGCGCCGACGTTGCTCGTCAGCGTCCACGGCGTCGTCGTCCAGACGAGCAGGTTCTCGCCCGGCTTGTCCAAGAGCGGCAGCTTCACGAAGCAGGCCCGGTGCTCGATCAGCCGGTAGCCTTCCTTCATCTCCTGCTCGGAGATGCCGACGCCGCACCGCCCGCACCACGGCATCACGTCGTACCCGCGGTAGACGAGTTTCTTCGCGAAGCATCTTTTGAGGAACGCCCAGATCGTGTAGTTGTTCCGCTCGGACATGGTGAAGTACGACCGCCGGTCGTCCGGCGACTTCGCCCAGTCCGCGTCGGTCACGTCCCAGTTCATCCACATGCCGAGGCGGATCGACTGGTCGGTCTGCACGCGGGCGAACGTGTTCACGCGGTCCTTGCACGCCTGCACGAACCGGTCGATGCTCGCCTCGACGCTCCCCGGCACGAGCGCCTCGATGTCCCGCTTGCTCTTGAGCTTCAGTTCCTTCTCGACCTCGACCTCGACCCACAGCCCCTGGCAGTCGAACCCGTTCTGGTAGCGGAGGTCGTGCCCAGCCATGGCGAAGTAGCGGTTGTACGCGTCCTTGTACGTCCGCCCCCAGGCGTGGTGGACGCCCATCGGGTTGTTCGCGGTGATCGGCCCGTCGAGGAACGACCACTTCGGCTTGCCGGCGTTGAGTTGCTTGCGCTTCTCGAAGATGCCGCGGTCGGCCCAGAACTTCAGGACGTGGCGTTCCAGGGCGGGGAAATCGGGCGACGGCTCGACCTTCTCGAACGGCATCGGCGGGGACCTCGGCGGCGGTGCGTGAACGGTTAGTGTAGGGGGCGGGGGCGAGCGGTTGCAGTGGCTTGATTCGCCGGAGGAGTTCGGATACTGTTTCGGAAACTCTTCCGAGCTTCTTCATGACGCCCGCCCTGCAACAATTGATCGCAAAGTGCGAAACCCCGTTGGGATTGTTGGGCGTCCTTTTGGCCGCGTGCCGGGAGATGGCGTCTGCCTACGGAACCTGGGTCAGCGACCCGACGACCGCCCCGGTGACGGCGTACTGGGCCGAGCGGGCGGCCGCGACCGTCGAAGGACTGTCGAGCGCCGGGTGGTTGACCGTCGAGGACCACAAGGCCGTCGAGCACTATTTTCTCCGGACGGAAAAGGGGCAGCCCGACCGGACCGAGTGCGTCGTGGAGGCGCGGGCGCTGGCCGAGGCGGTGGAGGAGCGGTTCCACAAGGAATTGGTCCCCCTGTTGCAGGAGGCGTTCGCGCCGCACCGGGCCGTCGGGGCCGGGGACCTGTTCCCGGTCGTGCGGAACCCGCACGTGCCGGCCTGGGTCGGGGCGGCGGGGCGGACGGCCGTGCTCACGCCGTTGCCCGCGTCCCAGGACCCGCCGGTGGACCAACTCGAGCACTTCGGCCTCGGCCCGCCGAAGGGAATGCTGGATGTCGAGGTGGACGTCCGCCTGCGGGCCGTGGCCTGCCCCGTGCCGATCGACCGGCCGCTCCGGCTGGGGGTGGCCGTCCTCAACGGGTCGCCGGGCGAACTCCCGGTCGTCGCGGACTGTCCGTGCGAGGGGGAATTCCTCCTGCGGGACGGCCCCGCGAACCCCGGTTCCCAACTCGAGGCCATGCGGTGCGTGCTCGGGTGGGCGGACCGGCATCGGGTGGACGTTCTGGTCTTCCCCGAACTCTGCACCGACCCGGCGTCCGCCCGGCAGCTGACCGCGGAGTTCGACCGGACGACGAACGTCGGCGTGTGCGTGTTCGGCAGCTACCACGGCCGGGCCGCCGACCTGGACTGGCGGAACACGACCCACGCGCGGGTCCGCGGGAGCGCGGTCCTGCTCACCCACGACAAGCTCGACCGGTTCCAGCTCAAGGCCAAGGCGTCGCCGACGAACAACGACCTGCGGGAGGGGATTCGGACCGGCCGCGGGGTCCGGGTGTACCACGGCAAGGACTGGAGCGCCACGCTGTTGATTTGCAAGGACTTCATGTCCCAGACCGTGCTGCCGCTGGTCACGCTGTTGCGGCCCACCCTGGTCCTCGTCCCGGCGTACACGACCAAGATCGCCGCCCTGTCCAACGCGGCCAACCAGCTGGCGAACGTCGTGCAAACGGTCACCGTGCTGGCCAACGGCCCGGTGCTCGGTCCCGAGCGGGTGGTCGGGGTGTTCGGCGTTCCCCGGACCTATCCCGCGGCCGGGAATCCCGGCCACGCGGGTGCGGTCGTGCAGTTCCCGCAGGACCGAACAACTTTGCCGAGCTTGTGCATCTTCGACGTTGATGTCGGCAAAGAATTGTTCTTGCCGTGAGAACCGGTTGACGATAAGTTGACGAACCAAACGGACAGTCCTAAGAACTGTGACGAAATGGCCCCCGTAGTGCTTGTATCACCGAGATGTCCTTGACGACCGGTTGACACATAAAATGGTCGATGCCCCTGGTTCCGTCCGAAAGGTGATGCCATGACCCTGGAGAGCCTGCCCGATCGACTGGCCGCGGTAATGCGAGACCCGAAGAATCTCACGGTGGTGGGAGGCATTGCCGCAGACTTCGCGACTGAGGTCGCCAAGCCCACCATCGAGTGCGTGATGGGGTTTCGGAAGCACGTCGCGCCGGCCGTGGATGAGTTGGCCGGCCGGCCGGCCGACCCGGAGGCGAACTACGGACGGGGCCTGTTGACCGGGCTGATGATCGTGGCCGGGGTGCTGGAGCGGCTGCTCCAGAACGAGGCGGCCGCGGACCACCGGCGGGCGATGGCCCGCCGGCCGTTGCACGGGGCGATCCTGCGGCTGGTGCGGGGGACGGCGAAGTCGAACAAGGAGTTGAGCGACCGATTGCGGTCCGACGAGGGGCAGGTGTCGCGGGCGGTCCGGGAGTTGACCGAGGCCGACCTGCTCCGGCCGCTCGCCCCCGCCGCGGGCGGGGACGGGCGGAAGAAGTACGTTCGGCTCACCCACCTCGGCCGGCAACTCGTCGGCGCGCCGGCCCCCGACCTCGACGACCGGGAGCGGGCCGAGGACCGGGAGCGGGCCGGGGCGCGGGCCCGGCTCATCCGGAGTTGCCGGGCCGCCCTGTCCACCAACCAGACCGGGGAGCCTTCGCCGGTCGCCGCCCCGGACGCCCCCGACCCGCCGGAAGACGCCAAGCGGCAGGTCGTCCGGGTCCGGAAGCGGAACCGGTCCAACCGAAACGACGTCGTGTCCGTCTAGCCTGGGGGGCACCGCCCGTGGAAACCCGGTCCGTCGAAGCCACCACGATCCGCATCTTCGAGCGGGATCACCTCCCGTTCTGGGACTTGCTCTCCCGCGACGTCGTCGACGGGGTGACGGAGGCGTTCCGGTTCGAGGACGTGGACACCGGCCAGGACGCGGACGACCCGGCCCTGACGTTCTCCCGCGGCGGCCTGGACCCGAACGACTCGGACCGCCGCCGGGCCGTCCGCTCCCTGACGATCGACGACCGGCGGATCGAGGTCGTCGTTTCGGACCCGGACGGCCACGCCGCCGTCGGCCGGTTCCTGCGGAACTTCGCCGCGGTCGCCGGCGAACTCACGGGCGGGCCGGCCGGCTGGCTCGACCGGTTCCAAACGGAAACCGCGAACACCGTCTGGGTCGGGCAACTCAAGATCGACCCGCTGCACCTGCTCGACCCCCGCGTCCGGGCGGCCGCCCAGCGGGTCCGCCGCGACTGCAAGACGCCCCAGTACGACCCGCTGCTGTCCCTCAAGGGGCTGAGCTTCCGCCTCACGTTCAACATCACCGACCCGAAGCTGCTGGAGTCGTCCGTGTACTTCCGCGACCGCGAGTTCCGGCTGGAGCCGCGGTTCGGCGTGCCGGCCGAGGAGCGGGCGTGGTTCTCCAGCAGCCCGCTCCCGTCCGACCAGCACCTCGCCCTCCTCGAGCAGATCGAGACCGAGTACGCGCAAAAGTGACGGCGGCCGCCGTCCGTATCATGTCCGGATGAGCGCACACGACCTGAACGCCTGGCGGGACGCGGCCGTCGAGGCGGCCCGCCGCGGGGCGGCGGAACTCGAGAGCTGGCGGGGCCGGTTCACCGTCCGCGAGAAGTCCCGGGCCGACCTCGTCACCGACGCCGACACCGCCTCCCAGCGGGTCATCAAGGACTACCTCCTCGGCCGCTTCCCGGACCACCACTTCCTCGGCGAAGAAGACTCCGTCGGCAAGTCCCTCGACGAACTCAAGGCCGCCGCGACCGCCGCCCCGACGTGGGTGGTGGACCCGCTCGACGGCACGGCCAACTACGCCCACGGGCTGCCGTGCTACGCCGTGAACGTCGCGCTCATGGCCGGCGGCGAGATCGTCGTCGGCGTCACGCTCGACCCGCGGCTGAACGAGCTGTTCGTCGCCGCGAAGGGCGGCGGGGCGTTCCTCAACGGCGTGCCGATCCGCGTCAGCGACGTGGCCCACGTCCGCGACGGCCTCATCGCCACCGGGTTCCCGGCGAGCTACCAGGCGCAGCTGCACAACCTCGAAGCGTGGAAGCGGGTGTCGTCCCACGCACAAGGGCTGCGGCGGACCGGCTCGACGGCCATCAACATGGCCTACGTCGCGGCCGGGCGGTTCGACGGGTACTGGTGCTACGACAACTGGCCGTGGGACGTGGCCCCCGGCGCGATCCTGATTCAAGAAGCGGGCGGGACGATCACCAGCAGCGACGGGTCGCCGTTCACGCCGTTCCGGATGGACCTGATCGCGTCGAACGGCCGCACGCACGAGGAGTTGAAGCGGGCGCTGGCGGGGTCGTAAGGGGTTAAACGCACCCGGCCCGGCGAGGGACTCGCCGGGCCGGGCTTCGATCGCGGGGCTATCGGTTACAGCAAGCGCAGGTCGTCGATCGCGGCCTGGGCCGTCTCGGCCGCGGCCAGTTGCGTCAGCAACTCGCCCGTGCCGACCCGGCCGGCCGCCTCGGCCGCCACGTCCGTCCGCACGTCCGGCAGTTCTTTCACCGCCGCCAGCAGCTTCGCCAAGTCCGTCGTCGGCGAGAATGAGGTTCCGGTCACGGTTCCCCCCTTCGCGTCTCCAGGGACCGCCGCGACCCGCTGCGTCGCGTCCGTCGAGATCGTACCTGTCGGGATATTCGTCGCTGTCTGAATCTGCATCGCATCACCATTCAGTCACGGCCACAGATGGATTGTTCGGGTCTGGGCAGAGGTCTTATCGAAGGCGACGGACGAAGTTTGACATTATTTTTACCGCGCACAACTTTCCCCGTTGTTTCTTCGACATTCATGCCGGAACGAACTACGTTTCATACTCAACCTGACCGTGAGTCCCCAGTCACGATGTCCGACGTTACCCAGCCTACCCCGGCCCGCCCGTCGCTCGGCTTTTATGCCGTGCGTGTGGTCGCGCTCGTCGGCTGCCTCGGCGGCGGGCTGGCCGCGGGCACGCTCTTCGCACCCAAATCGAAAGAGAAGGTCGAAGAACCGGTTCGAGCGAAGGTCGTCGAGCCGCTCGACGAGCGGATCGACCGGCACATCCGCAACGGCGAGTTCGCCGAGGCCCGCGCCCTCTGCCAGCCGGACGACGAGCTGCCCGCCGAGCCGTGGCTGGCGTACCGGTTGGCCGTTTGCCTGGAACGCCTCGACCGGTGGCGGCCGGCCGCCGCCGCGTACGACGCCGTCGCCGGCAAGAGTTCGGAGCGGCTCTGGGCGAACGCGACGCTCGCCGTCGCCCGCTGCCGGCTGGCGAACGGCGCGACCGACGACGCGGACGCGACGCTGCAACAGGTCGAGCACCTCGGCGGCGCGGTGGACGAGGCCGTGCTGGACGAGCGGACGCGGCTGCGGGCGTGCGTCGAGTACACCCGGCTCGGCGTGCCGCGGACGGCCGACCCGTTCGACCCGGCGGCGCTCGCGTGGCCGCCGGTCGTGGACCGCCGGGACGACCGGGACATCTGGCTGCCGCCGGTCCCGGCGACGCCGGCGGACCCGGTCCCGACCAAGACCGTGCCGATCGCCGTCCCGCCGCCGGCCGCGCACCCGGCGGCCCCGCGGGAGCGGGTTCGCGAGTCCCTGCGGAAGGTGTTGGAGACCCAGGACCACCCGGCCGTGCGGCTGACGCTGGCGAACTTCGACGCCCAGGACGGGGCGTGGGCGGCGGCGGTGCCGGTCTACCGGCAGCTGATCGAGGACGCGCCGGACGCGGCGGAGGCGAAGCTGGCGGCGTACAACCTCGGCCTCGGCCTGTTGCGGGCCGGGGCGACGGCCGCGGCCCGCGAGGCGTTCCTCGGCGTCGTGGACCGCGACCCCCGCGGGCCGTGGGGCGAACTCGGCCGGTACTGGGTCGGCCGCGCCGCCCTCGACGGCGGCGACCCGGCCGCGGCCGTCCGGCCATTCCGCGCCGCGACCGCGGGCAAGACCCGCCGGGTCCGGGCGGCCGCGTCGTTCGCCCTGACCGCGTGCTACCTGCTGACCGGCCAGGACGCCGCCGCCGAGCGGGAGGGCCGGAGCATCCGGCCGGAGGCGTCCGACACGTCCGTCGGCGTCGGCGACCTGCTCGACCACGTCTGGCGGTACCGCACGACGCCGTCGCCGCTGCGGGCCGAGCAACTCGCCGACGCCCTCCGGGGGGCGGGCGACCTGCGGCCCCTCGGCCCCGCCGGGGTGTACCTTTCGGGGCGGTTGCTGGAAGAAATTGGAAATTCTTCAGAAATGGCCGCGCTGTTCGACGCGGCCGCCGCCGAGTACCGCGGCCCGTGGGTCGTGCGGATGACGCTCGCCGCCGGGGAGCACTGGGATTCCGGCGGGAATCGCGCGAAGGCCCGGTCCCGCTACCTCGCCGTGGCGGCCATCGAGCCGGCCGGGTTGGGGCGGCGGGCGGAACTGAATCTGGCCCGCATGGCGGCCCGTGAAGGAAATGGGAAGGAATGCCTGGGCCGTTGCCTTCGATTATGGAAGGACGGCCCGGCCGACCCGGACGCGGTGCTGCTGGTGATGGCCCGCGGGTTCGAGTTGACCGGGGACTACGCGGCCGCCGCCGCGTGCTTCGCCGGGAGAGAGCCGAAGTTCGAGTGACCGTTGCGCCCCGCCCCCGCCGGATGTTGCCCATGACCGATACACAGTTTTCGATGAACAACCGCATGTTGACCGCCGAGTACGACCTGTCGAAGGCCCTCACGCTGCAGACCGGGACGGCCCGGCTCATCAGCACGCTGTTGGACGCGTCCGTCGTCCTGCCGGAGGAGTGGGACGAGATGCCGGTGCTGGCGAAGGCCACCGTCGTCGAGGAAACGTCGCTCAACAACGTCGTCAACAAGCTCGTCGAGCACCGGCTGCTGTCCGCGTTCCAGGCGGAGATGGTCCGGGACGGCCGCACGGACGAGCTGACCGTCGGCCCGTACCGGCTGCTCGAGCCGCTCGGCCAGGGCGGGATGGGCATCGTCTACCTCGCCGAGCACGTCCACCTCCGCCGGCGGGTGGCGCTCAAGATGACGATGCAGCTGATCGACGGCCACCCGCGGCTGATCCACCGGTTCTACGCCGAGGCCCGGGCCGTCGCCCGGCTGAACCACCCGAACATCGTCGCCTGCCTGGACGCCGGCCGCCACCAGACCGGCAAGAACGGCCGCCAGTTCGCCGACTACTACGCGATGGAGTACGTGCCGGGGCAGGACCTCGACACGCTCGTGCGGAACTCCGGCCCGCTGCCCGTCGGCCGGGCGGCCGACCTGTTCCGCCAGGTCGCCGACGCGCTGGCCGAGGCCCACCGGCACGGCCTCGTCCACCGCGACCTGAAGCCGTCGAACGTCATCGTCACCCCGGACTGGCAGGCCAAGCTGCTCGACTTCGGCCTCGCCCTGCACCCGCGGCACCAGATGACGGAACCCGGCACGCTGCTCGGCACGGTCGGGTACATGGCCCCGGAGCAGGCCCGCGACCCGCACGCCGTGGACGGCCGGGCCGACCTGTTCGCCCTCGGCGCGACGTTCTTCTGGGCCTTGACCGGCCGCGAGCCGTACCCGGAGACCGGCAACCCGATCAGCGACCTGACCCGGCGGCTGACGACCGACGCCCCGGACGTGCGCATCGCCCGGCCGGAACTACCGGGCGACCTGGCCGACCTCGTCACCCAGTTGATGGCCGTGGACCCGGACAAGCGGTACCCGTCCGCGGCGGCCGTCTCGACGGCCCTGCAGCCGTTCGTCCGGTGGACGCACGCCACGAACACGGACACGAACTCGGACGGCGGCCGCCGCACCCGCGTCATGGTCATCGACGCGGACCAAACGTCCCGGACGCTCATCTCCACCCTGCTCGACAGCGAGTTCAACGTCCACCAGACCGGCGACGGCCGGGAGGCGCTGAAGCTGTTGGAGAAGAAGAACTACGACCTGATCGTGTTCGACGCCCCGCTGGTGGGCTGCTCGACGCAGGACCTGATCTCCAGCGCCCGGCGGCAGGGCGGCGAGCAGCCGGTGATGGTCATGGCCCTGTCCGGGTCGATGCCGGTGTCGGCGCTCAGCGGCCTGGTGTCCGTCGGCGTGGACGACTTCATGTCCAAGCCGTTCGCCCCGATCGAGCTGCGGTCGCGGGTGCGGGCGCTGATGGGCCGGCGGGAGACGCTGCACACGAAGCGGTTCGTCACCGAGACGATGCGGGTCGGGTTCGACGCGCTCTTGCGGACCCCGGCCCCGCCGCCGGCCGTCGCGTCCGTCAACCCGTGGGACCTGATGACGGTGACGATGTCCCGCCTCCTGGTGGACGCCGGCTACCTCGCGCCGGGCTACCGGTCGCGGGTCGCCCGGTACGTCCGGGCGCTGTCCCAGACGGTGGAATCGACCGGCGAGTACGCCCGGCTGAAGGACGCCGGCTACGTGAACCTACTGGCCAGCTCCGCCGCGCTGTACGACCTCGGGATGCTGGTCATCCCGAGCGGGCTGGCGCTGAAGCCGGGGAAGCTGGACGAGGACGAGCGGTGCGTCGTCGAGACGCACCCGACGGCCGGGGCGGAGATTCTGAACGGGCTGAGCGAGAAGTTCCCGTCCGAGACGGCGGCGGTCGCGCTGGCGGCGGAGTTGGTCCGCGGCCACCACGAGCGGTGGGACGGGACCGGCTACCCGGACCGGCTGGCCGGCACCGACATCCCGCTGTCGGCGCGGGTCATCGCGCTGGCGTCCGTGTACGACAGCCTGCGGTCGCGGCGGCCGTACCGCCCGGCGATCACCCACGTCCGCACGACCCGCGTGCTGACGGCCGAGTCCGACGGCCGGTTCGACCCGGTGCTCGTCGCCGCGTTCAACACGGCCGCGGCGAGGTTCGACCAGATTTACAACGACTACCCGGTGTGACCCCGTGCCGCCACCCTTGTCGAGGCTTTGCGAGACACCTCTTGTTCCCTCCCCCCTGGGGGGGGAGGGTTAGGGAGGGGGTCAGCGCGTCCCGCCCGGTGAGGCTCGCGTCGGAGGGAGGAACCTCACCCCCCTCCCTAACCCTCCCCCCCAAGGGGGGAGGGAACAAAGCCCGAGCCGCCGCGGGCGGCAAATCCCCGCCCCTTCACTTCGATACTTCCGTCAACCCTTCCCCGGCGGGCGTGCCATGAACCTCAAGCTGACGGCCCTCGTGATCGACGACTCCCGCGTCATGCGGAACATGGTCATGGAGACGCTCCGCCGGACCGAGCTGGCCGACTTCACGTTCGTCGAGGCCGAGGACGGCCGGGACGCGCTCGCGAAGATGGAAGAGCACGCCGTCCACATCGCGTTCGTCGATTGGAACATGCCGAACATGTCCGGCATCGACTTCGTCCGCGCCGCCCGGCAACTGGCCTACGAGAAGTACGACACGCCCGTGCCGATGGTCATGGTCACCAGCGAGAAGACGATGGGCAAGGTCCAGGAGGCGCTGGACGACGCCGGGGCCGACGGGTTCATCAGCAAGCCGTTCACGGCCGACGAGATGAGGCGGAAGGTGGCGAAGGCGGTCGAGAAGGCCGTCGCCGTGCAGCTCCGCAAGATCCGCCAGCGGAACGAACCCGACATCGACGGCCCGCCGAAGAGCAAGCTGTTCACCCGCCTGTTCGGGTAACCCGCCCCGCTCGATATCGCGTCGCGGTGTGTCGGCGGTGTTATTCCCTCCCCCCTTGGGGGGGAGGGTTAGGGAGGGGGGTGAGCTTCCTCCCTCCGACGCGATCCTCACCGGGGGTGGGTAGGTTACCCCCCTCCCTAACCCTCCCCCCCAAGGGGGGAGGGAACAAAGCCGGAGACCGACGGGAATCTGCCCACCTGGTTTTCCTTCCTCCCGAGGCCGCGATGCTCGCCCCCGCCCCGTTCGAGACGCCGTTCCCGGCCGCCATCGCGGACGCCGCCACGGCCGGGATCGAGATCACGCTGAACACGATCCTCGGCGAGAAGCCGGCCCGCGTGCCGCTGCCGGACCCCGCCCCGGCGGCGCAGACGCTCGCCGCCGTCATCTCGTTCGTCGGCGAGACCAAGTGGTCGCTCACGCTGATGGTGACGGAGGAAGTCGGAGTCGCGATGGTCGAGAAGTTCTGTGGGTTCGCCATCCCGTTCGACGCGGAAGACATGGCCGACGCCGTCGGCGAACTGGTCAACGTCATCGCCGGCGAGGTCACGCTCCAGATGGAGAAGCGGAAAATTCGCGGCCGGATGTCGCTGCCGATCGTCCTCCGCGGCCAGGGGCTGCAACTCGTGGCGAACCGCGCCGCCGCGCGGCAGCAGCTCGCGTACCGCACCTCGTTCGGCCCGTTCGCCGTGCAGTTCCTCGCGGCCGGCACGTCCGTGTTCACCCGCCTGCCGGGCAAAGACCCCCGATGACCGACCAGGACATCATCCGCGAGTTCCTCGTCGAGAGCGCCGAGAACCTCGACCAGCTCGACCGCGACCTCGTCGTGCTGGAGAAGGCCCCGGACGACCGCCGCACGCTGGCGAGCGTGTTCCGCACGATCCACACGATCAAGGGGACGTGCGGGTTCTTCGGGTTCGCGAAGCTGGAGGCCGTCGCGCACGCCGGCGAGACCCTCCTCAGCCGCCTCCGCGACGGGCTGTTGCGGCTGACGCCGGAGATCGCGACGGCGCTTCTGAAGATGATCGACGCCGTGCGGGCGATGCTCGCGCGGATCGAGACGGACGGGGCCGAGGGCGACGGCGACTACGCCGCGCTGGTCGCGCGGCTCACGGAATTGCAGGTAAATCCTGGGACCGCGGGCGTCCCGCCCGCCCACGTTCACGTGGCCGGTGACCCGCCTTCGGTGGCTGCGGCCGTGGCGGGCGGGACGCCCGCGGTCCCAGGGAAACCCCCGGACGCGTCCGCCGCGGACGCGAGCATCCGCGTCGATGTCGGCGTGCTCGACCAACTGCTGAACCTCGTCGGCGAACTCGTGCTGGCGAAGAACCACGTCGCGGCGTTCGCGGCCGACGGGCCGGACCCGGCCGCCCGCCGGGCCGTGCAGCGGCTGGCGCACGTCACCCGCGACCTGCAAGGCCAGGTGCTGAAGACGCGGATGCAGCCGCTCGCCACCGTCTGGGACCGGTTCCCCCGCGTCGTCCGCGACCTCGCCGCCCACCTCGGCAAGACGGTCCGCCTGGAGTGCGACGGCGGCGACACGGAACTCGACCGCGGCATCCTCGAAGCGATCAAGGACCCGCTCACGCACGTCGTCCGCAACGCCGTCGATCACGGCATCGAGAAGCCGGACGTGCGGGCGGCCCGCGGCAAGCCGGCCGAGGGCACGGTCCGCCTGCGGGCGTTTCAGGAGGGCGGCCAGGTCGTCCTCGAAATCCGCGACGACGGCGGCGGCATTTCGCCCGCGAGGGTCAAGGCGAAGGCCGTCGAGAAGGGGTTGATCTCGACCGACCGCGCGGCCCGGATGACCGACCACGACGCGACGATGTTGATCTTCGCGCCGGGGTTCTCGACGGCCGAGCAGGTCACGACCGTATCCGGCCGCGGCGTCGGCATGGACGTGGTGAAAACGAACGTCGAGCGGGTCGGCGGCAGCCTCGACGTGCAAAGTACGGTCGGCGTCGGCACGACGCTCCGGCTGCGCATCCCGCTGACGCTCGCCATCGTCCCGGCCCTCGTCGTGACGGGCGACGGCGACCGGTTCGCGATCCCACAGGTCAGCCTGCTCGAAATCCTCCGGCTCGACGCCGCGGCCGGGCGGGGCGAGTCGCTGCACGGCGTCCCGGTGTTCCGCCACCGCGACCGGCTGCTGCCGCTCGTGGACCTGCGAACCGTCCTCGCGCTCAACGACACGCCGCCGCCCGCGGACCGGAACGTCGTCGTCCTCGAAGCCGAGCGGCGGCGGTTCGGGCTGGTCGTGGACTCGGTCCTCGACGCACAGGAGATCGTGGTCAAGCCGCTCGACGAGCAGTTGAAGGCGCTGGCCGTGTACGGCGGCGCGACGATCCTCGGCGACGGCGGCGTGGTCCTCATCCTCGACGCCCTCGGCCTTGCCGCGAGGGCGGGCGTTCCGGTTTCTTCCGACGAACCGACGACCGAACCGGTCGAGGAACCGGCGGACGTGCAGACGCTGCTCGTCCTCGGCGTCGGCGAGCGGCGGCGGGTGGCCGTGCCGATGCGGCACGTCGTCCGCCTGGAGGAGGTGCCGGCGGCCGGCGTCGAGTGCGCCGGCGGCTTCCCCGTGATGCAGCACCGCGGCGACATCATCCCGGTCGTGTGGGTGACGGACGTGCTCGGCGAGCCGCCCCGCCCGTGGCCCACCGGCCCGGTCTGCGTCGTCATTTATCGCGACGGCGGCCGCACCGTCGGGCTGGCCGCGGACCGCGTGATTGACGTGGTCGAGGCGGCGGTCGAGCTGCACGCCACGGCCGCGCGGCCCGGCGTGGCCGGCACGGCCGTCCTCCAGGGCCGCGTGACGGAGCTGCTCGACCTGCCGACGGCCCTCCGCCTCGCCGACCCGTGGGCGCATCTCGCGGCGGGGGCCGTATGAATCAGATTTGCACGTTCCTGCTCGACGGCCGCACGTTCGGCGTCCCGGTCGCGGACGTGCAGGAAGTGCTGCGGCCGCAGCGCCCGTCCCGCGTCCCGCTCGCCCCGCCGGGCGTGACCGGCCTCATGAACCTCCGCGGCCAGATCGTGCCGACGATCGACCTCCGCCCGCGACTGGGCCTGCCGCCCCGCGGCCGGGACGCGCAGCCGTTGAACCTGGTGGTCCGCGCCGCCGACGGGTTGAAGGCGCTGCTGGTGGACGACGTGGGCGAGGTGATCGAGGCGGACGCCGCGGCGTTCGAGCCGACGGCGGACCTGTTGCGCGGCCCGGCCGGCGAGCTGATCCGCGGCGCGTACCCGCTCGGCGGGCAGCTGGTGCTGGTGTTGGACGTGGCGAAGGCGGTCCGGGGTGGCACTTCATAACGCCCCGGCGGGTTTGTAGGGCGGGTCAAGGCTTTGCGCCGACCCGCCGTCGCCTCCAGTCACCCCCGGCGGGTCGGCGCAAAGACTTGACCCGCCCTACGGGAGCATCCCGGCCACCCCATCGGCCGAATGCGACTCGAAGTCTCACGGCCGGGGGGTGGGGGTAAAATCTTGCGAATCTTGGCCATCTCGCCTGCCAGACTGACAGCCGGACACCTCCGTCATCCCCCGCAAATTTCCGGCCGGTTGCCCCGATACTTCAACGACGGTTCGGTCGTCCGTGACCCCTAGCCCCCGTGCCACCCCATGCGGCCGTTCTCGCGCCTCGCGTTCAAAAGCCTGCGGGCGAAGCTCACCTGCGGCGTCCTGCTCGCCGTCGGCGTCCCGCTCGGCCTCGCGTTCGCCCTGATCGACACCGACGGCGCGGACGCCCGGCACGAGCAGCGGCTCATCGGCGTCATTGCCGTCGCGTCCTTCCTCGGCGTCGTCGCCGTCACGTACTGGCTCGCCCGGTCGATCACCGGCCCCATCCACCGCGTCACCCGCGCGCTCGCGGCGTTCGCCGACGGCGACCTCACGTGCCGCGCGACCGACGCCCCGGCCGACGAGATCGGGCAGATGGCCGCCGCCGCCAATCGCGCCCTCGACGAGATCCATAACGTCTTCGCCGCGAAGTACGTCAACTGGCAGGAACTGGCCGTCGCCCGCGTCCGGGAGAAGGAGTTCGCCCTGGACAACGCCGCCATCGGCCGGATGGTCCGCGCCATCCTGGAGGCGAAGGGCGTCCGGCACGCGGCGCAGATCGCCATCGACACCCTCCGCGAGGTGTTCGGGTACGAGTACGGGTCGTACTGGATCGTCGATCACCGGGCCGGGCGGCTGGAGTTCGTCCTCGACTCCGGCGACGTGGGCGACGAGTTCCGCCGGGCCACGCACGCGGCGAAGTTCCACGAGGGCGAGGGGTTGAACGGCCGGGCGTGGCGGCAGCGGGACGTGGTCCTCGTCCACGACCTAGCCACGCTCGCCGACTGCACCCGCCTCCCGGCCGCGAGGCAGGCCGGGTTCAAGGCGGCGCTCAGCGTGCCGATCGTCGTCACCGGCCGGGTCGTCGGGACGCTCGACGTGTTCTCCAAGAACCCGCTCGACCTGTCCGACCACCGCCTCGAAACGATCCGCAGCGTGGCCCTGTTGCTGACGGCCGCGATCACCCGCGTGGAGGCCGACCGCACCCGGTCGATGGTCGAAAGCTCGCCGACCGGGATGATGTTCGCGGACAAGCGGGGGGCGATCAAGTTCGCCAACGCCGCCGCCCTGAAGATGATGAAGGGCGTCGAGCCGTACCTGCCGGTCCCGGCCGACCAGATCGTCGGCCAGAACATCGACGTGCTGCACCAGCACCCGGACCAGCAGCGGGAGAACTGGGCCGACGAGTCGAAGCTCCCGATCCGCTCGCAGATGAAGCTCGGGCACGAGCACTTCGAACTCGTGGTGTGCGCGATCCACGACTCGTACCGGAACCGGATCGGCACGATGGTGACGTGGGACCTCATCACGAAGCGGGTCGTCGCCCAGGAGCGGCTGCACAAGACTTCCGACGAGGTGCAGTCGCTGCTCGCGCAGGTCGCGTCGAACGCGACGCTGTTGACCTCCTCGGCGGACGAGCTGTGCGCCGTCAGCTCGCAGATGAGCGCGAACGCGGAGGAAACGTCCTGCCAGGCGAACGTTGTGTCGGCGGCGGCCGAGCAGGTGAGCCTGAACGTGCAGACGGTAGCGACCGGGGTGGAGCACATGGGCGTCGGCATAACCGAGATCGCGAACAACGCGACCGAGTCCACGAAGATCGCGTCGGACGCCGTCGCGCTGGCCGAGGCGACGAACACGACCATCGCCCGGCTCGGCGCGAGCAGCGGGGAGATCGGCGAGGTCGTGAAGGTCATCACCGCCATCGCCCAGCAGACGAACCTGTTGGCGCTCAACGCCACGATTGAAGCGGCGCGGGCGGGGGAGGCCGGGAAGGGGTTCGCCGTCGTCGCGAACGAGGTGAAGGAGCTGGCGAAGGAGACGGCGAAGGCGACCAACGACATCGGCCAGAAGATCGAGGCGATCCAGCGGGAGACGGGCAGCGCGGTGAACGCCATCGGCCGGATCGCGGCCGTCATCAACCGCATCCACCACGCCTCGACGACGATCGCCGCGGCCGTCGCCGAGCAGAAGCAGACGACCGACGAGATCGACCGGAACATCCACGAGGCGGCGAAGGGGACGGCCGAGATCGCACAGAACATCACGGCCGTCGCCCACGCGGCGCAGAACACGACCGAGGGGGCGATCCGCACGCAGCACGCCGGCGAGGAGCTGAACCGGATCGCGATCTTCCTCCAGCAGCTCGTGGCGACGCAGCACCTGAACGCGGAACCGATGAAGCAGAAGTCGGAGCGGATCGGCGTGGCCGCCACGCACCGGGTCGGCTCGCCGCTGCTGTCGAGCGCGATCCCGACGGCGAACGCGCTGCGGAAGATCGCGGGCCTGCGGCAGTCCGGGTTGGGGCAGAGCGGCAGCCGCACGACCCGCCCGACGTGGAGCGAGGCGACCGGGGGGAACTGACTTGGTAGGTTGGGTCGAGGCTTTCCGAGGCCCGACACCAGCCACCTTTGCGGCTCATGGCTTTATTCCCTCCCCCCTTGGGGGGGAGGGTTA